>CDZO01006119.1_pt1 | contig 140871 bp, 174 predicted proteins | sample 480641 | NCBI WGS metagenome assembly CDZO01 (sample SAMEA3182088, study PRJEB8094) | gut metagenome | biome: human; feature: gut; material: Stool; isolation source: human stools | place: Canada | collected 2013-02-05
CGGAATGCGCCATTCATTGATGCCTTAACGGATGACCGACGACATATATTTATGCGAGGTTGCCGCTATACAGCCCCGCCACTCACCTCCACGTGTTCTGTAGTGTGTCGGTTTTATAAAAGAAATTTTATCAGAAGGGGAATAGAATTGAAAAGCGAAAAGTAGTGACAGGGTTTCATAACCCCATCGGTGCCTTTCGCAGAAAGGTGGTTTATATTTTAATGAAAATCATAGGAGTAATACCGGCACGTTACAAATCATCCCGTTTTCCGGGTAAGCCGCTTGCAGACATCTGCGGCAAGCCGATGATCTGGTGGGTGTACCGGCAGTGCAAAAAGGTGGAAGATTTCGATGAAGTTTATGTCGCAACTGACGATGACCGTATTTTCTCAGCCTGCAAAGAGCTGGGGGTGGAAGTTATCATGACATCTGATATGCACAGGACGGGCACTGACCGTATCGGAGAAGTTGCAAGGAAAGTCCCCGCTGACCTGATTGTCAATATACAGGGTGATGAACCCTTGCTTGAACCGTCAACAATCAAAGCAGCCATTCTGCCGTTTTATGAAAATCCGGATCTTCAGATTTCCAATCTGATGACAAAGATCACGGATCCGGTAGATGCAGTGAACTTTACTGTGCCGAAGGTAATCACAAACCGTGAGGGCGTTGGTGTTTATCTCACAAGAGCAACCGCTCCGTATCCGAAAGGCAGTATCAATTACAGCTATTATAAGCAGGTATGCGTGTATGGATTCAAACCGGAGGCACTTCAGTTCTATTGCGATTATGGATTCAAATACGGCAAGGCCAAGATAGAGGAAGTGGAGGATATTGAAATCCTGCGCTTCATTGAGAATGGATATAAAGTGCAGTACATTGAGGTTGACTCCGAGACAGTGGCTGTAGATACTCCGAATGATCTTGAAAAGGTCAGGGCAATCGTATCAGAAAAAATAGCGGCAGGAGAAATTTCAAATGAGTGAGATCCGTGTGCTGGACTGCACGCTCAGGGACGGCGGGTACTGTAACGAGTGGCGGTTCGGCTATGATAATACGAAAAGAATACTGGAGGGTTTAGTTACTGCGGGGTGTGACATTATCGAGTGCGGCTTTCTGACACATAAATATTCGTACGACAGGGAAACCACCAGATTCACAGAACTGGAACAGATCGCAGAGGTTATCCCGAGCGACAGGGCAGGGAAGCTGTTCGTATGCATGATGAATTATGGGGAATATGACGCCGCCGACATGCCGGAATATGACGGTACTTCCGTTGACGGCATCCGTGTGGCGTTTCATAAGAAAAACCTGACAGATGCATTAGAACTGTGCAGGGCGATAAAGGCAAAGGGATACAAGGTGTTCATTCAGGCGATGGTGTCCTTAAGTTATACGGATAAGGAATTCATAGATCTGATAAATGCCTGCAATGAGTTCATGCCATATGCATTCTATATCGTGGACAGTTTTGGCGTGATGAAGCGCAAGGACATGATCCGGCTGTTCTATATGGTGGAGCATAACCTTGCAGACGGCATTTGGGTTGGATTCCACTCCCATAACAATATGCAGCTCGCATATGCGAATGCACAGGAACTGGTGGATATTAAGACGAAGAGGAATCTGATCATCGATTCCAGTATTTTCGGAATGGGGCGCGGTGCGGGCAATCTGAACACGGAATTGTTCGTAGAATACCTCAACGACAATATCGGTTCCGAATACCGGCTGCATCCCTTGCTTGAGATTATTGATGAAATTTTGAATGCTTTTTACCAGAGAAATAGTTGGGGTTATTCGCTGCCAAATTATATCTCAGCTGCACACAACGCTCATCCGAATTATGCCATGTATCTGGACAATAAGAAGACATTGACGATGGAGAACATGAACGACATTTTCTCCATGATGGGCGAAGAAAAGAAAGTAAGTTATGACCCTGCATACATAGAGGGGTTATATACACAGTATCTGGCAACGGGCCATGTGAACGAAGAACGGCTCAACGAACTGAAAGAGAAGCTATCAGGCAAGAAGGTTCTGGTCATTGCCCCAGGGAAGAGCGCATCAGATGAAAAAGAAAAGGTAATCAAATGTGCATCAAGAGAAGATGTTATAGTTTTTTCCGTGAACTTTGATTACAGGGAATATCCGTCTGACTTTATATTCCTCAGTAATTTGAGGAGATATCGCGAGATGGACAAGGGTAAGCTTGGAAAATGCATTGTGACATCCAATATCCCTACGGATGGTACATATTTGCAAACCAGATATAAAACGCTGATGAACGACACGGAGGCGGTTAAGGATAATGCTGGGTTGATGCTCATACGATACCTTATCATGCTTGGAGTTGAAACGGTTTATATAGCTGGGCTGGACGGATATTCAACTGATATCTCTGAAAACTTTGTGGAGGCCAAAATGGCGTTCCGTTCGGAGCGTGATGTAATGGAGAGAATGAATGTCGGCCTCTCAAAAGAATTAAGACGTATGAGAAACGAAATTCAGCTTGAATATATTACGCCCCCCAAACATGTGACGATAGATTGAGGGTGTTACCAATAAGTCTTGTTTTTGGGTGAGGAGACTGTGCGATGTCTGGGTGTCATTTATGCAACACATTTGCCGGGAGGGCTAAAATGGGAAAAATATTGTCATTTGGAGAGATATTATTACGGCTGGCATCACCGGGTTACACGAAACTGTTCCAGAAGGACAGTTTGGAGGCCACATTCTGTGGCGGAGAGGCGAACGTGGCCGTTTCTCTTGCGGTATTCGGTTTAGATTCCGCTTTCCTGACGGTTCTCCCGGATAGTGTTGTGGGGGATGCCGCAGTCAATTCGATGAGGTATTTTGGCGTGGACACATCGAGGATAATCCGGGGTGGAAAACGCATGGGACTCTATTACTTGGAAAAAGGGGCATCACAGCGACCTTCAAAAGTAATCTATGACCGCGAATATTCTGCGATAGCTCTTGCAAAAAGGAATGATTTTGACTGGGATAAGCTGCTTGATGGAGTGACATGGTTTCATTGGACGGGAATCAACCCTGCATTGTCAGATGAGCTTGGCGAGATATGCAGAGATGCCTGCACATCCGCAAAAGAGAAAGGGATCGCGGTATCCTGCGATTTAAATTACCGGGGAAGCCTGTGGAGTCCGGAAAAGGCGAGAACGGTGATGACGTCGCTGATGCCTTATGTTGATATCTGTATTGCAAACGAAGAGGATGCGGATAGGGCTTTGGGCATAAAGCAGGAGAAAACGGAAGTTGAATCCGGGAAGATATGCACAGAAGCCTACCGGAACACGGCAGCGGAGATTTGCAATTTATATGGCTGCAAGAAAGTGGCATTCACGCTGCGCAAAAGCTATTCAGCCAGCAGGAACGGCTGGTCTGCCCTGCTTTATGACGCAGGTGAAAAGGAGGATTATCTGTCAAGGGAGTACGATATCCAGATTGTGGATCGTGTGGGTGGGGGAGACAGCTTCGCCGCAGGGATGATTTATGGATTGAATACCGGGATGGACAATCAGAGTATTATTGAATTTGCGACCGCAGCCAGTTGTTTGAAACAGACTATGGAAGGTGATTACAACCGCACTACAGTCAGAGAAGTCCTGGCTTTGATGGAAAGCGGCGGGAATGGGAGAATCAGTAGATAACAAATGAGCAAAATAGTAAAGAATTACATTTACAACATCTTATATAATTTGGCTGCGCTGGTCATTCCCTTGTTGACGGCTCCTTATCTGGCGCGGAAGCTGGGGGCAGACCTGCTGGGAATTTTCGCGTATATCCAGTCATCGACAAGCGTGATCTGTACAATCTCGATGCTGGGAACCTATACCTACGGCAACCGCCAGGTCGCATATACGCGCGACAGCAAGGACCAGATGTCCAAGGAGTTCTGCAATATTATGGGGCTGAGGCTCTTCCTTGGCATAATCGGCACAATGATATATTTGGTGTTTGGATTCTGCTCGGAATATTGGCGGTATTTTCTGCTATATTATATTTTTTATTTGGGATATGTCCTGGACTGCTCCTGGCTTTTCGTCGGCGTTGAGGATATGAAGATATGCACTTTGAAAAATTTCTTTGCCAAAGCCGGGAGCGCGGTGTGCATTTTTCTGTTCATTAAGAGCGAGAAAAATTTCCTTCTGTATATTTTGATTCTTTCTGCTGCTACTTTTTTGGCGAACGTATCTGTCTACACGCAGATAAAAAAATATGTGAAGCTGTGCAGGGTGCAGCTGTCCAGCCTGCTCCCGAATCTAAAAGCGGCGTTCCAGCTTTGTCTCCCCACTCTGGTTTCTACGGTGTACCTACAGGTTGACAAGCTGATGATCAAGTGGATTACGGGGAATGCCTATGAGGTCACTTACTATGACCAGGCTGAAAAAATAATAATGATCCCGTTGGCGTTTATTACTGTCCTGAGCACGGTTATGATGCCGAGGATAGCAAATGAATTCCATAATGGGCAGCAGGGGCATGTGAAAAACCTGATAGGAAAAGCCTGCAGCTACTCCATGATGATGGCTTGTCCTCTGATGTTTGGCATGGCGGGCATTGCGACTCACTTTATCCCCTGGTACTTAGGAGATGGATACTTTCCGGTCGCATATGCTATTATCGTTCTTGCGCCATATGTGATCACAAATACTCTGATTGGAATTTCCGGAGGGCAGTATTTTATGGCGACCGATCAGATCCCGATCCTGCTGAAAGGTAATATTCTCGGTATGGTTGCAAATGTGATCACGAATAGTATTCTGATTCCAGTCCTGGGGTATCTGGGTGCTACTGTGGCAACAGTCATTGCGCAATGCCTGATGATAGTATATCAGTATTATCACATGAATAAGCAGATTGGTGTGATGTCTGTCATTTTAAGGCAGGTGAAATATTTGCTCTACGGAGGCTTGATGTTTGTAGCCGTGTGGCTGGCAGGGCGGAATCAGGATGCGAGTGTGGCCGTCACAATAGGGCAGATTGTGGTCGGGATGGCTGTATATTTTGTTATTCTGCTACTTGTGCGCGACAGACAAATGAAAGAACTGACCGGACAGGTGATGGGCACTATCCGTGGGATCCTCCGATCGAAGAAAAACAAATGAGGGGCGGGGAGTCCGTTCGAAAAGCTGGATTAGCATTTTCGGGAACGTTCCATTTGAACTAAGAGCGACAAAAGCGATTTTTGAATTTTGTTGAATGTTGGAGATCATATGATATGAAAAATCTGAAATTCTATATGAAATGGATTGCTTTAGCTGAACTGGCCGTAATAGCCGTTTGTGCTATTGTTTTCACTATATGTAAGGTGAATCAGCTTGCTAATCAAAAGGAAGTCATGAGTTATGACAGAGGAACATTGGATGCAATAAACTATGCGGCTGTGCAAAATGCGAGGGTAATTTCTGATGAAAGCCAGCTTATGACGCACGTATCGATGTTTGAGTTTGACCGGTATGCGAATGATGGAACCGTCTGGATGGTTTACTACGCAAATGATAAGACAACGGAAGAAAATTCGTCAGATACGGATACCTATTTGGCTCTGGCAAAGTTCAATATCTATTCGGATAAAGCTCCTGAGATGATGAAGCTCTTGTCTGTCGGTGACAGCATTGGGGATTATATTGTATCGGATTACCCTCCCTATGATCCCACTATATTAGTAAGGAAAGATGATCTGCTAATCGTGTATGAGAGCTGTGCCGATGGTAAGCATGCTTTGAGCAGTGTGGCTGTGGATAAACAGACGGCTGGTATAACCGGATATGAGTACCTGACATTATCATATAGTGACGAAACAGTTGCTATTGATGTTGATACAATACGAAACTGTTTTGAAGAGGTGACGCTAAACAAGATAGGCGAAATAACGGATTTGAATATCAGCACGCATTTTGTGGAGTACAATGGGTATTTCTACTGCACGATCAACGACATATTCAGTGCCAGCGGATATAATCCGATCATTGCAAAGTCAACTGACTGCATTCATTGGGAATATGTATATGCTGTAACGGAATATGCGGACCTGAATGTTGTTGAATCCAGTCTGGCTATCAAGGATGGCTTGCTGTATATTGCGTCAAGAACCGTAAAAAATGGAAACTTTATAGCAATCTATGATTTAAAGAAAAACATGATTGTTGTTAAGCCAAAATATATTGAGTTTTCACACGGCTGCAAACCGGCATTAATTAATTTTAATGGGAAAATTATCCTTGCAACGAACACGCTGTGTTAGTATGACCCAAATGAAACTAACTACCGGCTGAATATGGGGCTGTATGAGATTGATGGTAATGGCAGTTGTGTGATCCTTTCTATCATCAAAACTCAAAGCGCAATTCATTACCCAGATTTACAGGCAATCAATGACGAATTATATATGTCATGGTCTGAGGACAGGAGATATATAGACCGGCGAGTTGCCAGGAGTGATATAGCTTTTTCAAAAATCATGGTGGAATAATCAGAGAGAAGAGAAACGAAATGAGAAATTTATTTGTTGTACATACGCAATATAACTTAATACTTGCCTGTGGGCTGGCGAAAACGGACTTTTACAAAGATAGGTGTGACCTAATTCTTTTCCAGGATTTCAGGCCATCTGAGGATACGGAGAGAAGATTTCGTACCTGCATGAATTCCGTACTTATTTTGGATGGTAACTGGCAGAAGAAAAGCCTATCCTCAAAAGAAAAAGCAGATAAAATCAAGCACGACTGTCGGTCAATTTCTGATTTTGTTGGTGATGTAGCCTATGACCGCGTTTTCATCGTGGATGATATGTGTATACAGGAAATGTATGTGCTGAAAGTCACTCATAAAAAGAACAAGGCCATCCAGATGGCATGGCTGGAGGATGGGGGAATCGCCTATTTTGACAATGGTGTCGTTTCAGGCGGCATGGGTGCCACGCCAGTAAAACGGTTGATCAGGAAATACACATTCAGCATACTTTATGGTCTGTGGGGTTATTATGATCTCGCACCATGCATGGGAGGGCATAAGCTGCTGAAAGCCGGATACTTTACATTCCCGAATTCTGTCAGGGCGGAACTGGCAGACCGAGAACATATTGAAATCAGCGAAAAGGCATTTACGGCTGGTATGGAAGTACTTTACTCCGCAAACCACTTTGAATTCGATGCACATAGTCTGCTGATTGCAATGGACAAATTGGATGTCTATGGAAGTGATATAGACAAGGTGAATCGGTTGATCTCGGACACGGTTAAGCGGGCCAACTCCGAAGGGAGAAAGATTTATTACAAGTATCATCCCAGGGAGTCGGACAGACTGCCGGCGCTTGACGGCGAGACGGAACTTGACAGGAATATTGCATTGGAGAGCTATCTGGCAAACTCTAATACAAAGGATATAACAATCATAGGGATTAAGAGTACATCGCTCCAAACTGCCAAGAAAATGGGATATGAAACAGTTTCATTTATAAAAAGCATAGAGCCTGATAATAAGAAAGTGGTCAGATTTTACGATGATATTGGGATTGAGTGCAGGTAGAGGGCATCTCGAAAATTATTTATAGGAGAGACCGATGTGTTCAGTACTTCCCAAACATAAAGCGCAAATCAATACACCAAAAACATGGGAGGAATATTATGAAGATCGTAGGATTGCTTACAGGGCGCGGAAACAACACGTTGAAAGACAAGAACATTCTTGATGTACTAGGGCATCCGGTGCTCTATTACCCTGCAATGGCCGGTATTCAATCAAAGCTGATTGATTCTTATTATTGCAGCAGCGATGATGAGAAGATATTAAACGCAGCTGAACAGATCGGCTATAAGAAAATCAAAAGGCCGGAAGTGCTTGCATCGCCAACGGCAAAACATATCGATGCCATTATTCACGCACTCGATTATATGAAGATGGAGGACGGATACGAACCCGATATCGTTGTTTGCATGTTGGCTAATAACGTGACAATTCGGGGGGGGGGGGGGGATCGACGCTTGTATCCAAAGTATGTTAGACGATCCTTCTCTGACTGCTGTTGTGCCTGTGTATGAGGATAACGATCATCATCCATTGCGCGCAAAAACACTGAATGGTGATGGGCTTTTGGAAATGTACGAGAAAGGGGTTACCGGAAAGGTATCCACGAACAGGCAGGACTTGCCGCCGTGCTATTTTCTGTCCCATAATTTCTGGGTATTGAGGACGGACAGTATTATAAATCATGATAACGGACAGCAGCCATGGGAATTCATGGGCGACCGGATTAAGCCATTTGTGATTGATGAATCCATAGATATCCATAAGGAAGTTGACCTCTTGATTGCAAGAGAGTGGCTGATAAAGAATTGGAGTTTGGAATGAGGGAAGAGAGATGCGGTGGATAGTATTACTGGAGCTTTCTTCACAGGACGTGGATGCTAATAGAAGTGATGATGTCCTCAACGGGATCAACACTCTTATCGAAAAGACAGACGAGCTTATTTTACGGGATCTACGTTCTGCAAATAAAGGATTGATGGATATTATCTCCACAAAAGCATATAGCAGCGGAGTATTATCGGATATAAAAACTTTTTACCGAAATAATACTGGCCTGACTCCGGCCGGAAAGACCGGCGGAAGGTTTAATGAGGAAATTATTGCATACTCATATGTGGGGTTGTATGTGATTGGCCTGATTGAGCAGGACAGTGCGGAATTGATGCTTCGATATGTTTTGCATATGTTTGAAACCGGCCAGCAAATTGTAAGGGAGCAATGGTTCCCTAAGGTCTATCAGAATATCTTTGAACAGCAGTGCTCGGATATAAAAATGCGCTATGAATACAGACTGGGAAACCGGGCAAAATTAGGAGATTATGCTAAGACTGCCGGCATCCGTGTGGAACAAGGCTTGATTTTGGGCGCATCATTGGTAGGAAAGGCTATTTTTAGAATGAATCAGCCTGCGTGGCGGGTGAAACAATTGGAGCAGGAATTACCGAAAACAGAACTCTTTACATCGGAGTCTGGATTGAAACAGGACCGGGAACGCGCGATAAACCGGAGATGTGCGGAGATTGCGAAAGAGATATTAGAAAACTGGGATGATAAAATATTGTAAAGCTCTTTTTTATATCAGACCCAGGCAGCATCCAGATCCATGGAACGGCGCAGGAATGGGATACGAGATTCTACAAGTCTCTGTATTAGATAATTCTTTAGGAAAGCATGAATTAACTGCAAAAAAGCCGACCTGAGACGCTGCTGTCTCCGCATGCCAGATAAAAAAGTGAGTAACGGAACAAATGAAGCAAAACCGCAGATGGGACGGTCATGAATTTATAAAGATAGACCAGGAGGATGAAAAAGTGACAAACAACAGAAGTATTTTCATTAGTCATTCTACCATTGATAAGGATTATGGGATGGCATTAAAGGATCTTTTGGTTTCGCTCATGCCGAAGCAGAAGGTGTTTCTATCAAGCAGTGATATACAGGGTGTTCCGGTGAATCAGGATATTAACGAAACGATAAAGAACGAAATCAGTAATGGAGCTTATGTTATTTTCCTTTTATCTGATAATTTTTATGCCAGCGTTGCATGCCTGAATGAAATGGGCGCCGCATGGGGTTTCTGGAAACAAATATGCCCTGATCGTCCTTCCAGGATTCGACATCGGAGGTGATGATTTCAGGCGGAGTCTGATTAACATTCATCAGAAAGCTGTGCGCATTTGGAAACAGGCAGAAATCTGGCAATTTGCGAAATCACTGCTCTGCGAATTCGATATCGCCAATAATGAGCAGATCGTGCATGAATCCTGCCTTAATTTTACTTCAATGATTAACAAAGAAAAAAAGAATGACATAGATAATATAGCGGCATACGAGCAACTGAAAAAAGCAGAAAAGAAGATAGCAGAGGGCGTTAATCTTCCGGAGGCTTATTCTGAACGTGCTAAGGCGAGGGCAGCACTGAAGGAATACGATCTGGCTGTGAAAGATTATTTGTATTCTATTTTCCTGAATCCCAACGATATAAGCACCTATAATTGGCTGATACAGCATGTTGGTATAAATACTGATAATTACAACAAAGAGCTGATGGAAACAGCCGGAGAAATGTGCCGCAGATTCCCTGACAGCCCGAAATCATATGGGTGCAGGGGATTTGTAAAGAGTAAAAATGGTGATCTTGAAGGCGCTGTTGCAGACTGCAATAAAGCGTTGGCAATGGAAGAGAATCGCTGGCATTATAATGTAAGAGGAAATTGCTGGCTGAAGATGGGTAAGAAGCAGCCGGACAGGAAGGAACAGTTTGAGTTTAGAGCATTAATAGATTTTTGGTGTTCGCAGCACATTTCGCCAGGTTATGGTATTGCCAGGAACTATATTAAGAATACAGTGAAAACACTCACACCGAAGAGAATAAGAAAAGAATTGGAAAAAGCAAGAGAAACAGGGTATGAGAAAACAATACAAATATATCAGGAATGTCTGGAAATCGCCGGGGTGAAAGAACTATAAATGACCAAAGAGGATTTTATTTATTGGGAGAGACAAATAAACTTGATTCTTCAGGATTATTATCGGAATGTGCCTGGTACAGACGGCTGTGTGCCGGGTGGAGACAGGGCACTTAAAATGGAGATAAAAGCCATGACCGATATGAAAGGCAATCAGATAAGTAACGCCTATTCAATATATGAACCGTATACGGATCATATTATCATCACAGAACAATTTATTAGTTCCATCTCCAATATCCTGCTGGGAAGTGCTTTTGACAAAAACCGCTCATGTTGGATGTTTTGTGCAGGGATTTTATTCTGCGGTTTACATGAGCTTGGGCATTTGCTGCTTGGGCATTGTCAATTATGCAGTGATAATAAAATGAGAGCTATAGGTGAGGAATGTGACAAAGACGAGGACCAGAGAAGGACGATCCAGGTATTGGAAATAGATGCAGATATGTTTGCCTGCCGCCGAATCGCGGAAAAAATGGCAAGCTGTGGTTACAACCAAGATATAATGAATGCTTTGCATTATCGTGATATGGAACTGTTATATTATGATACCCTGCGCGGAATCCGTGCTGTATTTTTCGTTTTAGAGTACCTTGAGATTGTTGAGTCTATACGGCTCCATGAAAATGCCATGAAACTTGGACGATCCGGAATGTCTGCCATGCAGCCTCCAAAAAGGAACAGTCATCCTCCAGTCATGTATCGGTGCTATTATTCTCTCAGGGCAATAGAGGAGCATATGGCTACATATTTCCATTTTAAGGGAAGCCGGAGACGCTTGACAAATATTTATTTATCAGGTGAAAAAGATTTTGGCGGAATCAGTTTATCACCGGGCAAGTTCATGAAAACATATGGGAACCTATTTAACGGCTCCATGAAAAACACGTATCAGATGATACAGAAATACTCGTATGAGGTGTTGCGTAATGAATTGATGCCGTATTCGAGAATTCCATTATAAAGTGATTATAAAGAACCGCTATAAAGAGAAAGGGAAGCTATGGTAAAAAGAAAACGGGGAGGAAGCTATGTGGATGCTCATCAATCGGACAGATTTGTAATAGAGGGTACAAAGGAAGAAGCAGTTTTTGCCTTGTGCAACCTAGGAATAGAGAATGCGAGCGATGCGGAACGGATCCTTGATTTTTTGTCCGCACATCAGGAACTGGTTTCTGACACGGAGCGGTTGCTTGCCAAGGAGCCCGAGGATTCTCCAAATCACATGGAAATGACATTTGGGGATACTTCGTATTATGTCAATATCAAGACAACAACAATTGTGATGGCTGCTTTTCTATTAGACATCATGCTTACGAAAGGTCTGGCGGCTACAGCGTTGTCACTGTTAGGCGCTCCTACAGGTCCGGTGTTCCATGTAATTGATGAACAAAATGGGGAAAAGTGTATCCTACGGGAAGTAATACGAGTCAGGAAAGGCACTGAAGAACTGCTTGCTACGGCAGAGGGTATGTGCATATATCCACAGTCACGCTGCAAATTTCGAGATAGAGATTTTTGTAACTGCGGTAAATCGGATGTGGTTCATATTATGGAGAGCCTGTGTAAAAAGAATATCATGAAAAAGGATTTAGTGACAAACACGTTTATTTATCAATGGTAAGTATTAACCGGAAGAGTTAAGATAGACAATCCATAATAGATAGAAAATTGGAGGAAATAAAACAATGGCAATATCAAAATTAACAGGAAAAACCTTATTGATTACAGGGGGCACCGGTTCTTTCGGAAATGCGGTTCTTAACCGCTTTCTCCCGACTGATATCGGAGAAATCCGCATTTTCAGCCGAGACGAGAAGAAGCAGGACGATATGCGTCACGAGTACCAGGTAAAGTATCCGCAGTATTCGGACAAACTTCAGTTCTATATTGGTGATGTGCGGGACATCAATTCCATCCGTCCGTCGATGGTCGGTGTGGATTACATATTCCATGCAGCGGCACTCAAACAAGTTCCATCCTGCGAGTTTTTCCCGATTGAAGCAGTAAAGACGAACGTACTGGGAATAGAGAATGTCCTGACTGCTGCGATTGAGGCAGGTGTCAAGACGGTAGTGTGTCTTTCTACCGATAAAGCAGCCTATCCCGTGAACGCTATGGGCACGTCCAAAGCCATGATGGAGAAGGTTATCGTGGCAAAAGCAAGGATAAGTCGGAATACGAAAATCTGTTGTACAAGATATGGGAACGTGATGTGTTCCCGTGGTTCAGTGATCCCGTTGTGGATTGACCAGATCAAATCGGGAAATCCGATCACCATCACAGAGCCTACCATGACCCGTTTTATCATGTCTTTAGATGAAGCTGTGGATCTTGTACTTTTTGCCTTTGAACACGGAGAGAGTGGGGACATCCTTGTCCAGAAAGCGCCGGCTTGCACAATCGAGACACAGGCTAAGGCTGTGATGCGGCTCTTTGGTGGCCGCGAGGAGGATATTAAGGTGATCGGCATCCGGCATGGTGAGAAGATGTATGAGACGCTGCTTACCAATGAGGAATGTGCGAATGCTATTGACATGGGTGACTTTTATCGTGTACCATGTGATAAGCGTGGGCTTAATTACGATAAGTATTTCAAGCAGGGAGATACGGAGAGAAATCACCTCACGGAGTTTAACAGCAATAATACAGAATTATTGACAGTGGAGCAGACGATGGAGAAGATTGCAAGTCTGGCTTATATACAGGAAAGATTGGCGGAAGAAAAATGAACATACTAATAACCGGCGCAAAGGGCATGGTGGGAACCGCCCTTGTCAACAATTTAAAAAACATAAGAGATGGAAAGAACAGAACCAGACCGAACATCCACATTGATGAAATCTACTGCTATGATTTAGATTCTACCGCAGAGGAACTGGATGCTTTCTGCCAAAAGGCTGACTTCGTTTTCAATCTGGCTGGTGTGAACCGTCCGGAGAACCCGGAAGATTTTATGAAAGGAAACTTCGGATTTGCTTCCGATCTGCTGGACAACCTTAAAAAGTATGAGAACAGAGCGCCAATTATGTTGTCCTCTTCCATCCAGGCAACACTGGCAGGTCGTTTTGGTAATTCGGAGTATGGACGTTCCAAGAAAGCAGGAGAAGAACTGTTCTTTTCTTATGCAAAAGAAACGGGTGTAAAGGTAGCAGTTTACCGTTTTCCGAATCTGATGGGACACAGCCGTCCGAAGTACAACAGTGCTGTTTCGACATTTTGTTGGGCAGTTGCCAACGATGAGCTCTTTACTGTGAATGACCGCTCTACAGAGTTGGAGCTGCTGTATATTGATGATCTGGTAGAGGGTATGTTTGATCTGCTGGAAGGCAAGGAGCTGCACTGTGAGTTTGATGGGGTAGAGACGATAGTCACAGAGAATGGGCGTTATTGCTGTGTACCTGTGACCCATAAGGTGACTCTGGGTGAAATCGTTGATTTTCTGGAACAGTTCAAACAGCAGCCGCAGACTTTACTGATGCCGAAAATGCCGGAAGGCTCCTTTGCTAAGAAGCTGTATAGCTTGTACTTGACTTATTTGCCTACAGACAAGTTCAAGTACGCTCTGAAAATGAATGTGGATGACCGGGGCAGCTTTACTGAATTGGTGCACACCGAGGATTGCGGTCAGGTATCCATCAATATCTGTAAACCGGGTATCACTAAAGGTCAGCATTGGCATAACAGTAAGTGGGAACTGTTTATTGTAGTAGCTGGTCACGGACTAATTCAGGAACGTAATATCAATACAGGGGAGACGGTGGAATTTGAGGTCAGCGGAGATAAGATTGAGGCAGTTCACATGATTCCGGGTTGGACGCATAATATTATCAACTTAAGTGAGACGGAGAATCTGGTGACGGTTATGACCTGCAATGAGATCTTTGATCCGAAAAAGCCGGATACGTTTTTTGAGCCTGTGGTGAAGGATGAGGTGAAGAATGAGGCTGTGGAGGTGAAGAAGTAATGGAACAAATAAAAACAGACTACAGTGACATCCACTGGAAAGAAAATGGAAAATTAAAATTGCTTATCATCGTTGGCACACGCCCGGAGATTATCCGCTTAGCTGCTGTGATAAATAAATGCCGTAAATACTTTGACACGATCCTTGCCCACACAGGGCAGAATTACGATTATAATCTGAACGGTGTGTTCTTCCATGATCTGAAACTGGATAACCCGGAGGTCTACATGGACGCTGTGGGGGATGACCTCGGCGCAACGGTCGGCAACATCATCAACTGTTCCTATAAGCTGATGAACCAGATTAAGCCGGATGCGCTGCTTATCCTCGGTGATACTAATTCCTGTCTTTCCGCAATCGCAGCGAAACGTCTTCACATCCCGATTTTCCACATGGAGGCGGGGAACCGCTGCAAGGACGAGTGCCTGCCGGAGGAGACAAACAGAAGGATTGTGGATATTATAAGTGATGTGAATCTTGCATACTCGGAACACGCACGGAAGTATCTGCATGAGTGTGGTCTTCCGAAAGAACGTGTGTATGTAACAGGATCTCCGATGGCGGAGGTATTAAGGGCGAATCTGGCAGAGATAAAGGGCAGTGATATCCACAGCAGACTCGGATTGGAAAAAGGAAAATATATTTTACTATCTGCCCACCGGGAAGAGAACATTGACACGGAGAAGAACTTCTTAAGTCTCTTCACAGCGATTAATCAGTTGGCTGAGAAGTATGATATGCCGATTTTATATAGCTGTCATCCGAGAAGCAAAAAGCGTCTCAAAGCAAGCGGATTCAAGCTCGATCAGAGAGTAATCCAGCACGAGCCGCTGGGATTTCACGATTATAACTGTTTGCAGATGAATGCCTTTGCTGTGGTTTCCGATTCCGGGACGTTGCCGGAAGAGTCAAGCTTCTTTACATCAATTGGCCATCCGTTCTCCGCTGTGTGCATACGGACATCTACAGAGCGTCCGGAAGCGTTGGACAAGGCGTGCTTTATCCTCGCAGGGATCGACACAAAGCATCTTATCCAGGCGGTTTCCACGGCTGTAGACATGCTCGCTAACAACGACAACGGTATCCCCGTGCCGGATTATATGGAAGAGAATGTAAGCACGAAAGTGGTAAAGATTATACAGAGCTACACAGGGGTCGTGGATAAGATGGTGTGGAGGAAGGAAGTATAATTATAACGGTGTCATTTTGAAGGCATATTGGCTGTGGAACTTGATAGAGGATTCCTATATTTTTATTATTACTGCATATCCGTGGAGTTTAATTATTATTTCATGCTGCAATCACTTTGTTTATGCGGTCTGTCGATACTTTTAAAAATATTAACAATATCACCCATTTGGTGATGTTTTCTGATACAATATTCCATAAGAAAACTATGGAGGCAGTCATCATGAAAAAGATAAAAATTGAGTTTACCAATGAGCGGATCATCCCAGCCAGCGGCCTTGCAGTTGTCGGTGCCATTCTCGGCAAAAGCGACTTCGTAAAGCGGTGCAACCGTATGGATGCCACCCCAAACCGTTCACAGCACCAGATCAAGAACGGGGATGTCCTGCTCACTTATATCGGACTTCTCACCATGGGGAAACCTGCTTATGAGTCCGTCCATGAGTTTGATGACGACCCGGATTTTTACAAATACGCACTTGGCATTGTCAGAAGCATCCCTTCTGAGGAGACGCTGCGCCAGCGGATGGATGACATTGGCTCATCCATGCGTTCTTATATCCTTGCGGAAAACATCAAGATGCTCAGGGATAATGGCATTGTACCGGGAAAACTCCCGAACGGTTATGTGCCTGTGGATATTGATGTCACGCCCTTTGATAATTCCAAGACCAAAAAGCAGGGTGTCTCCAGAACTTATAAGGGATGTGACGGCTATGCGCCGATAATGGCATATATTGGAACGGAGGGCTATCTGGTCAACTGTGAACTCCGGGAAGGAAAACAGCATTGCCAGAAGCATACCCCTGAGTTTTTACGGGAAACCATCCGTATGTGCAGGGAGATTACGGATGAACCGCTCCTGATCCGCCTTGATTCAGGAAACGATGCCGCAGAGAATATCGGTATCCTGGTGGAAGCGGGCTGTTATTTCGTCATAAAACGCAACCTCCGCAGGGAAAGCAAAGAGGATTGGCTGCAGATGGCACAGGAATACAGCCAAGATATCGAAACTCCCCGTGAAGGGAAAACCGTCTATATCGGCAGCGACTGGAAACCGGTTTCCTATAAAACAGCGGATGATACGGAAAAAACCATCACCGTCCGTGCCGGGTACGAGATCATAAACCGTACCATTGATAAATATGGCCAGTTCCTTCTGGAAGGCGACATTGAAGTCAATACCTGGTGGACAAACCTTGGAATGACGGACCGCGAAGTCATAGGACTCTGCCATGCCCACGGCGAATGTGAGCAGTTCCATAGCGAGATCAAGACCGATATGGATATGGAGCGGCTGCCATCCGGCAAATTTGAGACCAATGAGCTGGTACTGGAACTGGCAATCCTGGCCTATAACATTCTGCGGATGATCGGACAGGAAAGCATCGGCAGGAAGGGCACAGAGACAAAACATAAAGTCAGGCGCAGAAGGCTGCGCACGGTGATTGGTAATATGATCATGATGGCAAGCCACGTTACAGAGCATGCCCGGCAGTTGTTGTTAGGCCTTGGCCGAAGTAATACATGGCGGTATGCTTTTGCGCAGGTGTATACAGCATTTGCGGATTTCCGGTCATAAATGTCATCCTGCCAGGTAGCCTTTGAGAAACCAAGGGGAAAGCATGCCCTTTTGAAAGGATTTCTAGTGTTCCTAACCGTCATTTGGAACCAAAATCAATCCAGATACATTAAAAGACTGTCTTTGAAGAACTATTTATCAAGAATAAGCCAATCCGATTTGGGATAAGCCTCATAAAACAACCAGTTTCACGGATTCAGGTAACTTTATTAGGCAGAAACGTTTCCTCCGAATATAAGATGGAGCTGTCCTTCCTGTGGGTGGACTTATGTCAATACTTTGGACACAAAAAGTTGAAAGTTTATTCTGCCTTTTTTAATTCTTCATCCTCCTTCTGCTGTGGTGTCATATAGCCGATGGCACTATGGATTCTCTTACGGTTATACCAGCCCTCTATGTACTCAAAGATTGCCCTCCGGGCTTCTCTGAAATCCTGATATGTGTGGAGATAGATAACTAAGCGTTCCGGATAATCAGGGACAAAGATAAGACTGGAAAACTTGTGATTCCGGAGGTGGGCGCTTATGAGTAGAAAAAAGCCCCAGAAGAAGCTGTTTTTTCGAAGACCCTTGAATTCCTTGAACATTACCTGCCGGAGCAGGCACTAAAAAGCAGGAACACGGTGGAAACATAGAACGTATCCTAAAAAAATATGCATCTAAGATACGGTCTGAACACCCCAATCTTCCGGAAAACTGCTATCCGCATATGGTTCGTCGGACCCGTGCAACAAACCTGTATCAGGATGGAACTGAACTGGAGCTTATCTCCAGGATACTCGGGCATTCCTCAACGGAGACAACCCGTATTTATGCGGTTCCTTCAGTGGAAATGATGCGCAAAGCAATGGAATCCGGAAACATGTCAACAGACGAAAAGCCATTGTGGCCTGATGATGAAGCGGAAATGGCACGAATCTGCGGATTAAGATGAAAACGTTATCCTCATCTTTTTGAAACTCAGACAAAGAAAAATGCCTGTTGTCAGAAAAGATGAGGATAAAAATATCGTGAGGATAACCCACAAACGATATAGATGGCATCAACATTCGAGATATCCGCTAACATACTGGCTCCTTTAGCGCATCCATTAAAATCTTCAGGAGCATTGGCTGAACGGTATTACTTATGCGGATCAGTAATCCATTCGCTTCGATTTCAATCGTATGTGAATTGTCAAGATACCTGGAACTGTTTCTTTCATTGGGAACCAGTTCTGCCGGAGGTGTCTCCGCTTCTATAGCAATCCGGACTACATCTTGTTTATGAGATGTAAGATCAAGAGTGCTGGCTTTTCCAAGAGGTTCTGGTATTTGACAGGCTTTTTTGCGAAGACGGGTAACTGCATTGTAAAAACAGCTGGGAGAAATCCCGTGTTCGATACACCACGCAGCATCCGTCAGTCCACTCTGCCTGCATTCTGTTACCAGTTCCATCCATTCATCCAGAGAGCGCCCTGGAGTACGTTTACTGCTCATAGTGAAACCTCCAATTGCAGTGAATTTCAACTTTCCTATCAAGGAAGTGGAGTAAAAATCTATTTGCTATCATTATGAGCGATAAAGTAAGGGGGCGTGTCCTGGCTTCGCCTGTCCCCGCTCAACGCAAAAGAGGGACTATCGATGGGAAGCTGATAGTCCCTCTTTTGGTGTTACATTGCGCTTGCCGACTGCCCAATCTGAAGGTTCCTTGATACTTTTTTATTGGGTATCAGCTAAACACACTCATTGTCTCTGAGTCTCTTCCGCATACATGACCTGAATTATATGGTTCCCTTTTATTTAATATATCAGATCGCTTTCTAACGGTAAAATCTGCAGAGAAGGAGATTGGTAAGCAAGACCTATAATATAAAGGGTATAGGTAACAGCATTCTGGACATTAAATGTGGCTGTATCCATAATTGCAATGCGTGTATTATTACATTCCACATAATCTTCTGTCATTATAATCGAATTGTTGTTTGTACAAGGCAAAGACTCGGAGACGACTGCACGGTATGTGCCTTGATTGATTAGGCGATATCCCGTATAGGAAAACTGATTGACACGCTGGAAGATGCGTCCATATCCTGACAGAAAGATATCTACGGCACCGCTGTTGGGTGAAAGATTAACTGCGCGGATGCAGCCGGCATTTGCATTATTGCAGGGAGTATCCATCAGAACATACAGGGTAATGCGGGAGCCACTATCAACGACTGACACGGTATAAGCAGATTGATTGGCAAAATTAAAATATCCCCGGTACAGCGTTTCACCTGTTCTTGTACTTATAACCGTAATAGGAGTGCTCTGGTTCCCTGTATTTGTATAATAAGGAGTGAAATTGCCAAAGCGCATGTCATTTATAACATTGCGGTTTCCCAACCGTATGTTAATGGCCGACTGATTTGGAGCCGCATGGAGAAAACGAATGCTGGCAGTGCTGCTGTTCGGGCGGCTGGGAAATGTAGGACGGCTAGGCAGAACAATAAAGGGAGGAAGAACAGTACCAGGTATATTACCTATAGGAGGTCCCCAGGAAGGCGTTTCCGGAGATGAAGGAGCGCTGCCGGGTGTATTGCCCACAGGAGGTCCCCAGGAAGGCGTTTCCGGAGATAAAGGAGCGCTGCCGGGTGTATTGCCTACAGGAGGTCCCCAGGAGGGCGTTTCCGGAGATAAAGGAGCGCTGCCGGGTGTGCTGCCTACAGGGGGTCCCCAGGAGGGCGTTTCCGGAGATGAAGGAGCGCTGCCGGGTGTGCTGTCTGTTGGAGCTCCCCAGGAGGAAGTTTCCGGAGATGATAACTCGTTTTCAGACGCTGAATCAGAACGTGTAAGATTCAATTCATCGCTATCAATATACATATTTTCCCTTTCTTATACTATCAATATCTTATGATTTATTATATGCTTCCCATTCATTAAAGTGTAAAGATTGGTAAAGGTTAGCTGCCTATTTTGGATGAGTAGCTGTCAGTTTCTATGTACCAACCAGGTAACTGATGGCTGCTGTCACTTTTTTGCTTTAATGAATTTCTTATATAATCTTTTTTGTTTTCCACCAATATGATATTTAGGAGACACTGTTACGGAGCGATGATTGGCTGTTCCAATATATATGCAGTGAGTTTGAAGTGGATTTGACGAAGGTTTATTCTTACTATGATACGGGCATGTCTATTCATGAGTGGAAAAAGGCTGCCCCCGACCTTATCTGCATAGGGATTGATATCTGTATCAAAACAGAATACGCCGGAAGAATATGGCATTAATATGCGGATTCACCTGTATACTACAAAAGCACGATGGACATTGTCTGGATTATGAACCGGTTATTTGATGAATGGGATTTTCCGCAGAATTCCGTGAAATTCCGTTCCTTTACAGAGGCAGAGATATCAAAAAGAAGGCCGAGGAAAAGGAGGTCAGATTTACAAATGGACGTAAATCGAATACAGGGAAAAACCGGTGATAAGGGAACGTTTGTTGTTCACGTAAAGTATCGCCAGAACGCCACTTGGCAGGGAGATGTAATCTGGGTAGAGAAAAAAAGGCGGCAGAGCTTTCGCGGTGCCATGGAACTGTTCCACCTGATTGACAGCGCCTTTGAGAGCGGGAGTGATAAGGAGGAAGGCGGGCTTGAGGAAGAGAACCTTTAGCCTCTTTGCTGAGTTTGGGGCAGGATTTGTGTTAATCCTACCCCGATTTTATGAAACACGATAATTTCCCACATCCTGTTTATTTTGGCAGGCGACTTCATGAATCTCTCAGCATTTTACAAAATAATAGAACTCTATGTCATCTATTGTAATCCACACATATGGATTGCCCAATATATCCCTTACACCGTTTACAACCTGTGTAAAAGCTTCATGGAACTCTTCATAACTTTCCACCTCGACTGGATTCCATATGATTATAAAGTTGGCGGTCAGCCCGTCTAGTTCAGGTCCCCGTTTATCCCCGCAAAGGAAATAAGATTCATTTAACCATGCATTTACATATATGCCAGTACTCGCGCATACCTTTTTGGCAGCTTTTTCCCAAACCTTAATCAGAATGCTCTGAGTGACGATTTCCGGCATAAGCCCTGCTATGGCAACTGTATATCGTTTTGTACGCATATGAATACCCTTTTTTATTAATATATTCAGCATACAAAGAAAAAGTTATTGAGCGTGGTTTTGCAGCCAATTTATGGCATTGAATGCGTAAAGTGCACTGCCCAGGGGGAGAACCTCTTCATTAAATACAACATGGTCATTATGCATAGGTTTGCCAAATAGCGGATTTTCCTCTGGAGTTCCGGCGCCTATTAACATATAGCAGCATGGCCGCTCATAAGTATAAGACGCGAAATCCTCTGATCCCATACCGCCTTGTGCAAACAATACTATTTTATGAGGATCATAGCATTCTTTCATGTAGCCGGCAAGTTCCTTGACCATCTCACTGTCATTTTGCAGTGGCGGGGCAGATGCGATTTCTTTCACACTAGCCTGCCCGCGAAAGAGAGAAGCTGTCTGAGTGGAGATTTCTTCAATTCTGTCAAAGATATATTTGGATATCTTACAATCCATTGTACGGATGGTTCCCTCCAGAATCACCTCTTCAGGGATGATATTTGGAGCTTCGCCGGCAGAAAACCTGCCAATGGTAAGTGCGGCTGGCTGGGTGGGTGCAATTTCTCTTGCAATGATTTCCTGAAGAGACAGATAAACATGGGCCGCAATATTGATGGGATCAACCCCTGTTTCCGGCATTGCGCCATGGCAGCCGGCGCCTTTTATATGAATCTGAAATAAGGTACATCCTGCCATGCAGGTGCCTGAACCACACATAACCGTTCCGGATGGAATGCCGGAAACAACATGAAATGCAATGCCCGCATCTACATGGGGATTTTCCAAAACACCGGCCTTGAGCATTGCCTTTGCTCCTGTGAACCCTTCTTCGTCAGGCTGAAATACCAGTTTAACGGTACCAACCAGATCCTGCTGGTATTGTTTTAATAATTTAGCTGCTCCCAAAAGCATGGCTGTGTGCATATCGTGTCCACATGCATGCATAGAGCCATTTTCGGAGGCAAAAGAAACGGGAGCCGCTTCCTGAATGGGCAGAGCGTCCATGTCTGCGCGAAGAAGGATGGTTTTGCCTGGCTGTTTTCCGGATATCGTGGCGGTAACAGCACTTTCACATAGTTTCTGAGGGCAATATCCATACTCTTCCAGTTTGCCAAAAACAAATGATTGGGTCCGTGGTAAGATGGAACCTATTTCAGGATATTGATGTAATGTTCTTCTGATTGATATAAGTTCTGACTCCAGCTGTTTTGCAGATTCAAAAATTGGTTTCATATTAATATCCTCCGGATTCATAATGATTGTATTTTAAGAAAATGAAAATGGCTCCGATTCTCACGCTTCTGTTAATGAAGTATACCATAAAAATGAAAGGAATGTGAAACCATATGATAAATAAAACAATAAAATTGAGAAAGGAGTGCCTGTAATAGTATGTATGAACAGCACGGGGTGTATACTTGTCGGAGCCGTATTCAGCAGAGCATCAGGATTAAAAAGCGGCAGGCCCTGTTTGGTTTGACCGCCACTTTTATACAATAGTGGATTGTTGATAAGCCGAATTTTTGGTATAATTCAAATATTAAAAAAATTCAGAAATCACAGTTTGCTTCTGGTGATTTTCTGAATAGTCTCTGTAGGGTATCTTTCAAAGGAGGAACAGACCATGAAAAATAGTAAACCCTTGGATATGGCCCCGCCTGTAACAGTAGGTGTAGAGGACACATTCAGCTACATGATTTCTGATGAATGTGTAGGCTGTGAGGCGTGTGTCGCAAACTGCCCTGTCCATGCAATAGCAGAGCAGAGCGGCCGGTTAGAAGTTGATCCTGCCATTTGTATTGATTGCGGGACTTGTTCCGCGGTTTGCCCCACCGGGGCGGCGCGCCGGGTTCCATATATCAGAAGCAGCATATCAGAGGTCAACACGGAAAACTGTTATTTCAATCCGGGGTGTGCCATGAATTTATATAAGCACGATGGGGCCAATCGTATGTTGAAGCTGCTGCAGGATTTGTTTGGCGAGGTTAAATCACACAACGTATGCTGCAGGCATTCCCCTAACTTTTATTGACGGTATTGATATTCCAGATCTTCCAGACTACGGCGGCATCAACATCGCAGAGGCACAGTTCCATGGAACAGAATCTATTTGTTGTGGTGATAACTTCTATGGATACGTCCCTAATGGAGAAGTTGAGAAGCGGATTATGATGCGGGCTTGACGCCTCACTATCTCCCCGATTTGTTGTTTGGGCAAATGTCCGCAAAAAATACGGATACCCTTGATGAATACCATCAGCAATTAGTAACATACATAGAGAATCACTAAATCTACATCCTGGCGCAAGGGGACGCGCGCCCCTTGCGCCGCTGTCATAAGATGCGGCAGAAGAGAGCAGCGGAATCTGTCTTTTACCGGGCGGATTTTACCGGCCAGGTAGATTAGGTTTAGCTTATGTCATATACAGCTATTCAATCATTCCGTCTTTTACAGTAATAATACGGCTGCTGTTTTTTGCCGCTTCGGGAGAGTGCGTTACCATGATAATCGTCTGCCCGCTGTTTTTATTGATTGATTGTAATAGCTTCATGATTTCAGCCCCCGTCTTACTATCTAAGTTTCCCGTGGGTTCATCTGCGAATAAAATTTCCGGATCGCTGATTAAAGCGCGGGCGATTGCTACTCTTTGCTGCTGGCCGCCTGACAATTCCCTGGGCGTATGCTTCCTTCTATCGGACAGCCCCACAATCTCTAAGATGTTATCAAGCTGTTTTCGATAGTCTTTAGACTTTTTGCCATCTAACAAAAGAGGAAGCATGATATTTTCCTCAACATTCAAATTAGGAATAAGATTATAGAATTGAAATACGAACCCTATATTCTGACGTCTTATCTGACTCATTTTAGCATCATTAAACCGGGAGATATCTGCTCCATTCATAGACACGGTACCTTCTGTTGGTGTATCAAGCCCTCCTAAAATATATAGAAGTGTACTTTTTCCGGAACCAGACTGTCCCATAATTGAAACAAATTCTCCCTTTAAAACTTTTAAGGACACATTTTTTAAAACTCTGGTTGTTGTTTCTCCAATTTTAAAATCTTTCATTATATTTTTTCCTTCAATTGCAATATTGCCTGTAATTGGTTTCATTTTTAAATCCTCCGGCTATTCAAATTTGATTTCTTCCACTAATTTCATTTTCTTACTTTTCACAATAGGGACAACAGAGCCTGTTAAAGTAACCAAAACTCCCATTGCCCCTGCCGATAGAAACGTCATAAAATCCAATTCTGGCAGCATTGAGATTTTTGGACCTGCTACGATAAAAATAGTCTGTATTTCTAAATAAGATATAATTATTGCAATAAAGGCACCTATCATTCCAGAAGTGAAGCTTTCAATAATCGTCATTTTTATATTTTGCCTGTTACTCAGACCGACAGATTTATACATAGCAATCGAACGGCGTTTCTGCATATAATTAATTAGCAGGTTGTTTATAATTCCAACCGCGGCCAACAATAATATAAAGTACGTCATACTATGCATTGGTTGCAGAAAGGCTCCCACCGTAGAAAGGGCATCGGTATTAAATTCTTCCACAGTTCTGCTCCAATTCTGTGTATCCCCAAATAAATCCCGTATTTGAATCATGACAGAATCGGGATCAATAGCTGTATAAGCAAGGAAGTTATAATTAACAGCATTGAAGTCTGCCACAGCATAGGTGGACGGAATAATCGCTTCAACATCAGTTGCCCTTGATTTAAAACTCCCAACAATCGTATAAGAATTACTTCCCACACCATTTGTAATGGTTATGGAATCTCCAACTTGGCAGCCTGTTCTGTTTAGACAGTTCTCGCTCAATACGACAGAGCGGGATTTTAAAAAAGAAGAAACAGAGGATGTTTCCATTTTTTTATTGGTATAGTTCAGGTTCAGCATTCTATTATACAATTCTAGATTATCGGTTGCTTCCAAACGAGAAAAAGTAATATCATCACATTTCATTTGGTTATTATACACGTAGACTGGCAATAAGTTTTCTATACCGTCCATGCCCTCGACATGTTTAACAAACTCCGGGCTCATTTCCCCGTCAGCAAAGCCTTGTAGTTCTGCACCATTAAATACATCTGTAATATACGTATTTACGAAATTACCAACTACTGTAATTGCAATTACGGCAGAAATACTAATAAACAGCAGCGTGATATTTTGGGTAATATTCTTATTATTCCTTATATTTTTAGAAGCCAGCAACCCCTCATTTTTGAAAATGATTACATATATATGTTCCAGACATCTTGATAAAAAATTGGTTATAAGAGGAATGACCAATATTGTTGCAATTATCAATCCCAGCAATGAAAATCCGCCTGCAATATACAGCATGTTTCCGGTAACGACTTTGGGTAAAATTTCTGAGATCAAAAATAATACAATACCAATTCCAACAATAAATCGATTTGATACTTGTGTTTCTTCCGCGACGCCAAGTACAACATTCTTAATAGGCAAGCGGCTGGCACGGCGGACAGGTATCCAGGCGCTCAATACAGAAACAACGACTGCTACACCAAAAGAAAGCAGCACCGCTGCGCCTGTAATAACCACAGGTATTTCTATACCTTGTGATAGCGTATTACCCATACCCCGTAGGATTAATTTTAGAACAACAATTCCAAGGGGTATACCTGCAATGCCGCCCATACAGCCATATAATGCGCTTTCAAGCATTAAAATGCGGGTTACCGTTTTTTGTGTCGCTCCAATGCTGCGGAATGTGCCAATAATGGGTAAACGGTCCAACGTAATGACCTTATAACTGCTGTAAATAATGAAAACACTAATGGTCAACGAAAAGAAACTGATTAGAAAAAAAGGCATGGATTTCTGCCTTGCATCAGCTGCTATTTGGTTTTCATTTACAATCTCCGAGATGGTTACGGGCTCCCCAGAAAGTTCTTCCGACAGCATACCCACCAATTCTTTGGTAGAAACACTTTCAACAGGCTCTATTAAGATTTCGCTATACCCATGTTCTTTCTGTAAAATGGAAGCCAGTGTTGTTTCTGGAAGTAATGCGGTTGCGCCTCTGGTATGCCTTAAAAAAACTGTATCATAAGAGGCAATTTCAGTAACTTTAAATTCGATTGGTACGCCGCCTATTTGAAAGGTTATGGTATCGCCTTTTTCAATTCCTATTTTAGAAGTAAAGCGGTCTGGCAATATAACTTGATTTCCCGAGAAATCTCTTATTCCCTCCCCGTTGACTAATCTGGGTTTATTGATTTGATTTAATTGCGTTAAATCAGAAGCTATCAAATCAATTGTTTCATAATATCCGTTTTCATGATATAATGCTGTTCCCTTTAACATGCCCACCTTGGCCTGGATAGAGGATAAGGCGGGAATATCATTTGTATTTATTCCACGGTTCGTATCCTTGAAACGCACAGCTACCGTTGCGCTTCCCGCCATTCCACGTGCCATTTTCCGCTGCGCGTTTTCATAAGATGTGCCGATTGAAAAGGAAACAAATAAAAGTACGGTGGATAAAAGGATTGAAAGAAACATCACAATTGTCCTGACTTTTCGTTCCTTAACATTTGTTACAATGTACTTTAAAATTATTTTCAAAACCGCACCTGCTTTCTTTAAAAAGATACATTACTTTTCCTTCGGTTTAAGTGCATTTTCTACTGCTTTTAAAACAGTATCACTTGTCAGTGCTGCACCAGATATAGAACCAGCTTCCAATGACTGTTTAGAACATACATCATCTGCAATTTGTTGCGCCCGTGTCATGTAGGAAGCCTTTTCACCCCCTTATAGAAGAAAAAAGGTTGACAGCTATTATAGTTTATAATAAGCCATCAACCTTAATCTAACTTGCAGGAAACCTTAATTAACCTTAATTTAGGGGAAAACATATTTTAAAATCTGTTCCAAGTCCTATTTCACTTTCAACGGAAATATTACCGCCATGGGCTTCGGTGATGCTTTTTGTTATCGCAAGCCCCAAGCCCGTACCCGCTGTTTTCTTTTCTGTATTTGTCCCACGATAATATCTTTGGAATAAATGATTAACCTCTTCCGGCCTCATACCCTTTCCATTATCGGAAACAATAATTTGAAGTATATTATTCAATACGGTTATTCTTATCGTGATTTCTGTATCATCATTTCCATGTGCAAAAGCATTGATAATCAAATTCTGAAAAGCTCTTGTCATTAATTTGTGATCAAAAGAGAGCATGATATTCTCTTTTGTACAATCAAAATGAATTGTGCGTTCTTCATATTCTGGATGATTTAACACATTAATCACCAGTTCCTTTAAAAAACGGACAAAATTTTGTTCTATACATTGAAGCGGAGCAATACCATTCTCTAATTGGTATGTCAGCTTTAAATCATCAATCAGGGACTCCATATAAGAAACATTTTTTAGAATTACATTTGAATATTTCTTTATCTGTTCGCTTGATACATCCTTGTTATCAAATAAAATTTCGGCGTATCCTTTTATTGAGGATAAAGGAGTTTTTAAATCATGCGTAATATTGGCAATCCATTCTTTTCGCATTGTTTCCGTATTTTCTTTTATATTGTCACTGGTCTTGATTTCAGTATCTAAACAATCCAAGCTTTCAAATACATCTTGAAAAACGCCTGTACTAACCGCAGGCGTATAAGAGCGTTTTGCAACAGCCTTTATAGATACGGTTATACGGTTTATTATTTTGGTTATCCAGAAACCGTATATTATGCCAGCCATAAGTATGATGAAAAGCGTTATACCCAAACATAATAAAATGATTGTTTTACCTGTTGTAAATTTTTCCCCATTCAAATACATGGTGACTTTTGCAATATTCACTGGAAAATGAATAATATATGTGTAATTTTTTTTATTATATGTTAAGCTGCTAACAAATGATGTTGACTGATTATCATTTAGATGTCCTGTCTGGTAAAGCCGTAAAAGGTCCGCGTCAGAATAAAATGTTTTCGCGTTTTCCGGCGTTTGGTAGTGAATCAGTTCCTTTCCGCCACCATCTAATACCTGTAATCCGGCATTATTTGTCTGTAATAATTCTAAGCCAGACTGTTTGATTTGTGGTCTGTCATCAATAAAAATAATTTGTTCGGAGAAGCTCTCTGTAAATTCTTTTGGATAATTGCTTCTCACGGTTGCTCCATCCGGGGTATTGACACTTACTACTGATAGCAGAAATATTCCGGAAAAAGCAATAACACTGAGTAAGGCTATAAAAAACATCAAATAGATATGCAAAATGGAACGGTATCCCGATTTTTTCATTTAATCAATCCTTTTCTTTAATTTATATCCCAAGCCTTTGACTGTAACCAGCTGCTGCGGGGCAGAGGGGGTATCCTCAATCTTTTCGCGTATATGCCGTATATGGACCATAATGGTGTTATCACAAATACTGCTGTACTCGCCCCAGACCTGTTCATATAATTGTTCTTTGCTGATAATTTTATTTGCATTTTCCATTAAATAGGATAAAAGAAGAAATTCCCGTCCTGTTAAGGCAATCTCTTTTCCGGCTTTATAAATTCGGCTGCTGCCTTTGTCAAGTGAGAGACTGTCAACAATAATCCTGTTTTTTTCATTTAATTGCCTGTCCGTATGATATTGTTGACGGCGAAGCTGCGCTTTTATCCGAAACACAACTTCTCTTGGGCTGAAGGGTTTCGTGATATAATCATCGCCACCACATGACAGTCCGAGTATTTTGTCGATATCATCATTTTTTGATGATAAGAAAAGAATAGAGCAGATAGAAAACTCACGAATTTTTTTACACACTTCTATTCCGTTTATGTCTGGGAGCATTATGTCTAATACAACGATATCCGGGTTGAATTCTTCGCATAGCCTTAGTGCCTCTGAACCGGAGTAAGCTTTTTGGATCAACCGGAACCCGTCTTGTTGTAAAACTTCTGCAATTAAATCTACGATATCTCTTTCATCATCTACTAATAATATTTTATCGCTCATTTTATCACTCCCTTGCTTTTATTCTTTTATCTTAATGCCTTTCTGCTGTTGTATGGAATGCTGCCCCCCTGAAATGAATACTACCACAAAAAACAAAAAATTGAAGCAATAATTGAAAATACTTTGGTAACCGGAAGAACTTGGAAGGCGTTATTATACCGGATTCATGCATTCCAATGGAACAAGGCTTCAACGGTTTCTTCAGGAAATGAACAGGGAAGCGCTGGATGGGTATGACTGCATGACCGCAGGCTGGGTGGCAAGGCTGGTGGCCCGTGAGACAACAATCAGACAGGGATTGTGATAATTGCATAAAAATGAGAAATGAAATTATGATATTGTAACAAAAATATGAATTCCAATCAAAAAATACTTGTCTCACCTCATATATTGTGCTATATTAAATTCAAGGTTATTGGAAACGTTACCGACATCGTTACCGGGAAGGTTTCTGGAAACATTGTACAAATGTATCACAGTATGGAAAGCATCCGCGGCAGAGAACGTGGATACGGAAGGAGGATATAATTATGAAACTGAGGAAACTTGCAGCACTTTCACTGGCGGCGGCTATGGCGGCAGGCACACTGGCCGGGTGTTCTTCCAAACCATCAGGGACCGCGCAATCCCCCGCGGGAGAAGCGTCGGAGGGGACACGGTCAGGAGAACCGGTATCGGCCGATGGAAAGGGACAGATTTATTATCTGAACTTTAAACCTGAGGTTGCAGATGTATGGGTAGAGCTGGCAGAGAAGTACACGGCAGAGACCGGGATACCGATGAAGGTCCAGACCGCGGCGGCCGGGACGTATGAGCAGACTCTGAAGTCTGAGGTGGCGAAGAAGGAACCTCCCACACTGTTCCAGATTAACGGACCCATTGGCTATAAGTCATGGGCTAAGTACTGCCGCGATTTAAGTGATACGGAAATCTACGGCCACCTGATAGATAAGACCATGGCGGTTACAGATGGTGACGGCGTATACGGAATCCCCTATGTTGTAGAGGGATACGGAATCATTTACAATGACGCAATCATGCGGAAGTATTTTGCATTGGACGGCGCTAAGGCAGCATCCATGGATGAGATTAATGACTTTGATACACTAAAGGCTGTTTCCGAGGATATGCAGGCAAGAAAAGCGGATTTGGGAATTGACGGTGTGTTCGCCTCCACATCCTTCGCGCCTGGCGAAGACTGGAGATGGCAGACCCATCTTGCAAACCTTCCGGTTTATTATGAATATAAAGATGACGGTGTGAATGACAAGGACGCTATCGACTTTAGGTATTCCGATAATTTTAAGAACATTTTCGATTTGTATTTGAATAATTCCTGTACGGACCCGAAGATGGTAGGCGCTAAGACCGTGGAGGATTCCATGGCTGAATTCGCTCTGGGCAAGGTTGCCATGGTGCAGAACGGCAACTGGGGATGGAGCCAGGTGGCTGGCGTTGAAGGCAACACTGTAAAAGAAGAAGATGTGAAATTCCTTCCGATTTACACCGGAATGGCCGGCGAAGAGAAGCAGGGGTTATGTATCGGTACCGAGAACTTTTTCACCATCAACAGCCAGGCAAAGGCTGAGGACCAGCAGGCGTCCCTTGACTTCTTAACATGGCTGTTCAGCTCTGAGACAGGTAAGGACTATATAACAAACAGGCTGGGCTTTATCGCGCCATTTGACACCTTTACAGCCGATGAGAAGCCATCCGACCCACTGGCCAAAGAAGTTGACAGATACATGAGTAATGGCAATCTGTATTCCATATCCTGGAACTTCACTTCCTTCCCAAGCCAGACCTTTAAGGATGACTTTGGAGCGTCCCTGTTACAGTATGCCCAGGGCGGGAAAGAGTGGCAGGCTGTTGTGGATGATATGAAGGCAGGCTGGGAAAGTGAAAAGGCCATGACCAAATAAGACTTTAAGGACCGGACTTGACATGGGTGAGCGTAAGGGAACTTCCTCACCCGTTTCTTTGCCTGAGGGATGAGAATTATCATGTGATTTTTAAGGAGGGTGCGCCATGCAAAAATCAATGAAACGATATTTTCCGATTTTTGTGCTGCCAACGCTGATTGCGTTTGTCATTGCATTCCTGTATCCGTTTATCATTGGTATCTATCTGTCTTTTACAGAATTTACTACGGTAAGGGATGCCGCGTGGGTGGGCATAAATAATTATAAAAAGATATTTTCAGACCAGAACTTTATAAATGCCCTGTTATTTACCGTGAAGTTTACCATAGTATCCGTTGTTACAATCAATGTGCTTGGGTTTTTGATGGCCTATGCCCTGACAAGAGGAATCAAGGGGACGAATCTGTTCAGAACCGTTTTCTTCATGCCTAACTTAATCGGCGGCATTGTCCTGGGCTATATCTGGCAGCTTTTGTTAAACGGAATCCTGATGAAGTTCGGAGTTACCCTGTCATTTGATGCCAGATATGGTTTCTGGGGCCTGGTCATGTTGATGAACTGGCAGCTGATTGGATATATGATGATTATCTATATTGCCGGTCTCCAGAACGTTTCACCGGATCTTATTGAGGCGGCTAAGATTGACGGAGCTACGAAGACACAGGCACTGCGCCGGATTACGATCCCGATGGTGATGCCGTCCTTTACAATCTGTCTTTTCTTAACCCTGACAAATTCCTTTAAGCTGTTTGACCAGAACCTGGCCCTGACGGCGGGAGGTCCGGGAAGGCAGACCAGTATGCTGGCGCTGGATATTTACAGTACATTTTACGGCAGGGTGGGCTGGGAAGGCGTGGGCCAGGCAAAAGCAGTTGTATTTTTCATCATGGTGGCGGTCATTGCCCTGACACAGCTTTATATAACAAGGCGTAAGGAGGTGGAAAACTGATGGGAAGGAAAGATAAAAATGCAGATGACCAGCAGATGGAGGTCAGCGGATTTACAGGCATGATGATGACGATATTCTTTGCAGTACTTTCTCTTGCATTTCTGTTTCCCATATTCCTGGTTTTCATGAATGCTTTTAAGAGTAAGCTCTATATCAGCGACGCCCCGTTCCGGTTCCCGGTGGCAGAAGCCTATGTGGGCCTTGGCAACTATATTGAAGGGGTGAGGAAGACGGGATTTTTCATGGCGTTTGGGCGTTCCCTGTTTATCACGGTATGCTCCGTGGCGGTAATCGTACTGTTCACCTCCATGACCGCATGGTATATTACCAGGGTTAAAACAAAGTTTTACAGCGTTCTCTATTATGTTTTTGTGTTTGCCATGATTGTGCCGTTCCAGATGGTCATGTTCACCATGTCGAAGACGGCCAATGACTTATATCTGAATTCCATCTATGGACTTATACTTTTGTATCTGGGATTCGGCGCAGGGCAGGCGGTATTCCTGTTTTGCGGGTTTGTGAAGGCGATTCCGCTGGAGATTGAAGAGGCGGCCATGATTGACGGCTGTTCTCCTGTCCAGACTTATTTTCATGTGGTATTTCCGATGCTCCGGCCGACTGCTGTCACGGTTGCAATCTTAAATGCCATGTGGATATGGAATGACTATCTGCTTCCGAGCCTGATTCTTCCCCAGGAAAAAGGCACCATACCCATGGTTATCCAGAATCTTAAGGGCGGTTACGGTTCCATTGACATGGGAGCCATGATGGCCATGCTGGTCCTGGCAATTGTGCCAATCATTATTTTCTATTTAAGCTGCCAGAAATACATCATCAAGGGTGTGGCTGCCGGCGCAGTAAAGGGATAGACGTATACGGAAAAACCAGACACAATTAAAGGAGAGACACGATGCGGGAATGTGGTATGTTGCTTCCGGTTGCCAGTCTGCCGTCCAAGTACGGAATCGGAGCGTTTTCTAAAGAGGCATATGGATTTATTGATACATTAAAGAAGGCGGGGCAGCATTACTGGCAGATTCTGCCTCTGGGGCCAACCAGCTACGGGGATTCCCCCTATCAGTCATTTTCAGCTTTCGCGGGCAATCCGTATTTTATCAATCTGGACAGACTGGTGGAAGAAGGTCTCTTGACAGAAGCAGAGTGTACTGCTGCCGATTTCGGTGACAATCCCAGGAAGATTGATTTTGGGAAATTGTATTTAAACCGTTTTCCATTGCTTCGCAGGGCATATGGACGGTGGAAGGAGAAGGGGCATACGGCGGCAGAGGCCAAAGGAAGACTTTGGCCTGAGACCGTGGAGTACTGCTTTTATATGGCGGTTAAGAACCGATATGAGGGCAGGACCTGGACACTGTGGGATAAGGATATCCGTCTCCGGAAGCAGGAGGCCATGGAGGCGCTTCAGCATGAACTGGCGGATGAGACCGGCTTTTACGCGTTCCTCCAGATGAAATTTGAAGAGCAGTGGAGCGCGCTTAAGTCCTATGCCAATGAAAAGGGAATCCGCATCATTGGGGATATCCCCATCTATGTGGCGCTGGACAGCGCCGACACATGGTACCATCCGGAGCTGTTCCAGCTGGATGAGGACAGGAATCCGGTGGCGGTGGCGGGCTGCCCTCCCGACGGTTTTTCCGCCACGGGACAGCTGTGGGGCAATCCGCTGTACCTCTGGGAGTATCATGGGGAGACCGGATATGAATGGTGGATGCGGCGTATGGAATATAGCTTCCGCATGTACGATGTGGTGCGTGTGGACCATTTCCGTGGCTTTGACGAATACTATTCCATACCGGCAGGAAGCCATACGGCGGTTCACGGAACCTGGAGAAAAGGCCCTGGCATGGATATTTTCCGAAAAATGCAGGAAAAGTTTGGAAAACTTAATATTATTGCGGAAGACCTTGGATTTTTGACCCCATCTGTGCTAGAATTAGTAAAAGATACAGGATTCCCGGGAATGAAGGTACTGGAGTTTGCCTTTGATTCCCGGGAGGAAAGTGATTATCTGCCCCATAACTACACTTCTAACTGCGTGGTTTACACAGGAACCCATGATAATAATACCATCAGGGGATGGTATGGGGAGATGAGTGAGGAAGACAGACAGCTTTCCGTGGATTATATGAATAATCCGCATACGCCTGTAGAGGAAATCCATTGGGATTTCGTGCGCCTTGCACTGTCAAGCGTGGCAAAGCTGGCGGTTATTCCGGTCCAGGATTATTTAGGTCTTGGCGGAGATGCCCGGATCAATACGCCATCCACGCTGGGAGAAAACTGGAGATGGCGCATGATGCCCGGGGAAATAACTGATGAGATTGTTGTAAAGTGCAGGAAGATGGCAAAGCTTTACGGCAGAGGATGACAGGGGATGAGTATTTCTTATGGAATCGATTAATATTAAAGACGTAGCCAGAATCTGCGGAGTGGGCGTAAGTACGGTGTCACGGGCCATTAACAATCATCCGGATATCAATCCGGAGACAAAGGATATGATTATGCAGGTGGTTAAGGAGCATAATTATATTCCTAACAATAGCGCCCGCAATTTAAAACGCACTGATTCAAAGGCTATCGCGGTTTTAATCAAGGGAATCAGCAATCCCTTTTTCAGCAAGATGATCCGGATTTTTGAAAAGGAAATTCATAAGAAGAAGTACTCTTTTATCATGCAGCATGTGGATGCCGGTGAAGATGAAGTGGATGTGGCCCTTGAACTGATTAAGGAGAAGAAACCAAGGGGAATTGTATTCCTGGGTGGGTTCTTCTCACACAGTAAGGAGAAGCTGGAGCAGCTGGCGGTCCCCTTTGTGCTCAGTACCATTGGGATGACGGATTCACTGGAAGAATCGCCGTTTTATTCCTGGGTTTCTGTGGATGATTTTGCGGAAAGCTATAAGATGACGGACTACTTGTGTAAGCTTGGTCATAAGAGGATTTTAATCCTGGCAGCTACCAAGGATGATGAGAGTATCGGCAGGCTGCGTCTGGAAGGATACCGCAAGGCCCTTAAGGACAACGGAATCGAACTGGATGAAGATCTCTGTGTTTTTTCCGGGGTGGGAAGGGACTGTTACACCATGGATTACGGCTTTATGGCCATGAGCCGGATCCTGGAAGAAAAAAAGACGGATTTTACAGCTGTGTATGCCATATCAGACAGTATCGCCATCGGCGCCTGCAAGGCCATCACGGAATACGGCATGAAGATACCCGAAGACTATTCGGTGGCTGGATTTGACGGACTTGACATTGCGCATTACTATAATCCGACGCTGACTACCATAAGGCAGCCCGTGGAGGAGATGGCGGAAGCCACCATTAAGATACTGTTTGACGTGGTAAGCAATCATGCGGACCATCAGAAGCGGGTGTTTAAGGCGGAGTTAATGGAGGGCGAGTCAACCCGGAACGTAAAATAGAAAAATTCCGCATATACTGTTATCAAATCCCCTGCATGAGGTACATCATGGCGGAATGCCCTATTAACTCAGCTTCAGAGACCATTGCTGACTTTATCTACCGTTATGGAAGCCAGCAGCAATTTCCTGGTAATTCGGAAGATATTTTCTGCATGGACTTTGTAAGCACTGATTTCAGTATTATATATACCCCGCTAGATACAGTAGAACCCATATCACTAAGCAAGTTTACCTATTACAGTATCCCTGGACTGTACACACTGTTAGATAGTTCCAGCATGGACGCTTCCGGTATTTTAGCAACCCATGCATCACCTGCCCTGAGCAATCAAGGCAGAGGTGTTATAATCGGCATCATAGACACGGGAATTGACTATACCAATCCTCTTTTTCGCAATCAGGATGGAACTACCAGAATCTTGAGTATTTGGGATCAGAGCCTTCCGGAAGATAAAAGCCTCCTTCCTGCCGGCGTACCTAACCGCTATAATGCCAGCGGGGCAACCTATGGCACAGAGTACACGCGGGAGCAGATTAACGAGGCACTGGAATCTGATAATCCTCTTACCGTGGTGCCTTCTACCGATACCAACGGACATGGAACCTTTCTGGCGGGTATCGCTGCCGGAGGAGTCCTGCCTAATCAGGATTTTACAGGAGCTGCCCCGGAATGTGAACTGGTAATCGTCAAATTAAAACCAGCCAAACAATATCTGCGCGATTTCTATCTTGTCAGTAATGACGCTGATGCTTATCAGGAGAATGATATTATGATGGGCATTAAGTACCTGCGCGTGGAGGCATACAGCCAGAGAAAGCCTCTGGTCGTTCTGCTGGGAATCGGCTCCAATCTGGGCAGCCATGAGGGAACGTCCCCGCTTAATGTGATGATTCAAGATATCAGCCGAAATTTAGGAATGGCTACGGTAATTGCCGCAGGCAATGAGACTGGCCGGGGTCATCACTATATGGGTTCTGTACCCATGGGGGAAGAGTCCGTTGATGTGGAAATCCGAGTCGGGAATGCGGAATCCCAGCGTGGATTTGTAGTAGAACTCTGGGCCGCCACCGCTGATACATATTCCGTTGGATTTGTATCTCCCAGTGGTGAATCCATAGGCCGCATTCCTATCATAGGAAGAAATGAAACCTCTATTGGGTTCCTCTTAGAACCCACGGTCATTACAGTTAATTACCAGCTGATTGAGACAGGCGCAGGCAAACAGCTTGTTTTTATCCGTTTTGAAGCCCCAACAAATGGAATTTGGAGAATACGCGTGTATAATACCCAGTATCTCACAGGGCAATTTAATATGTGGCTTCCGGCCCATAACCTGATTTCCGATGAAACCGTGTTTCTGACTCCCAGCCCATATACGACCATAACCCTCCCGGGAGATTCTACCTCTCCAATCACAGTAGGCGCCTACAATCATTTAAATAACAGCATCTACATTCATTCCGGCCGTGGATATACAATAGGCGGAGTAATTAAACCGGATTTGGCGGCCCCTGGGGTTAATGTAAGCGGGCCATCGATAGGGCGCAGGAACCAAGACTCCATTCCCATGACTACCCGAACAGGAACCTCGGTTGCGGCCGCCCATGTTGCTGGTGCAGTCGCTAATCTTTTAAGCTGGGGCATTGTAGAAGGATATAACATGGCGATGAGCGAAGCCACCATCAAAGCATTTTTAATAAGAGGAGCAAAACGAAATCCAGCCCTATCGTATCCCAACAGGGAGTGGGGATACGGGGCTCTGGATTTATATGAAACTTTTTTACGGTTAAGGGAAATAAGATGAATGAATTATCAAAAGCAGCAGGTCCTTATGAATATCATGGATATGGGTGGACCTGATGGCAAGCTTTGGTTGGGGGGCTAAAAAAGTATAAGGAGCGTCAACCGCATTAAAAGACAGGGCGGCGGGCTAGATTATCTAACCAGCTGTCCTGTCTTTTAAGCGATTTTATCACTGATTTGTACAAGCTTAGAAGCGACCGGATATGAAGTGGCTTCTTTTCAGGACGGGGATATGGCAAGTGAATCGCTTGTTAAGAACCACGATTATGGATTGGCAGTTGTGGACATCATGCTGCCGGGAAAGGACGGTTTTGCCCTTCTTCCGGAACTTAAAAGCTATGGAGTGCCTGTTATCTTCCTTACAGCAAGAGGTGAACTGTCAGATAAGGTCAAAGGGCTGACAGGCGGCGCAGAGGACTATATGGTAAAGCCTTTTGAAATGCTGGAATTGCTGGTTCGTATCGACAAGATACTAAAACGCTTTCAACAGGTGAACCGGAGATCCACATTAAGGATATCGTCATTGACCCGGAAAAAAGAACTGTAACGAGAGAAGGACAGGAAATCAGCTTAAAACCAATGGAATTCGACTGCCTGATGATGCTTGTACACAACAGGAATAAGGCATTAACCAGAAAACAGCTCCTGACCTTTAATCATGTGGGGAGCAGATAATTATTGTAAAAGTGTTTTTATCTGTGTATAATAAAATAAAAGGAGGTATATGCCATGCCATTATTAAATCGGCAATATTATACGATAGCGGATATTTATGCATTGCCAGAAGGAAAGCGAGCCGAATTAATTGAAGGTGAGATTTTTGATATGGCGCCGCCAAGTCGAAAGCATCAAGAAATCGTCGCGTTTTTTACAAAGACAATTGGCAATTATATAGACAAAAATAAAGGGAACTGTAAAGTGTATCCGGCACCGTTTGCAGTTTTTTTAAAAACGGATGACAATAGCGAGGATTATGAAAATTATGTAGAGCCTGACATAAGCGTTATCTGCGATTCCAGTAAACTTAATGATAAAGGTTGTAAAGGTGCTCCTGACTGGATTGTTGAAATTGTATCCCCGTCCAGCCGGAGCATGGATTATTATCTAAAACTTTCTCTGTATCAAATGAATGGTGTTAGAGAATATTGGATAGTGGATACAGAACGAAAAATTGTTATTGTCTATGATTTTGAAAATTTGTCACCAGCCGCCCTTTATCGGTTTGACAGTACGATAAAGACACATGTGTTCCATGACTTGGAAATAAGCTTCAGTAGTATAGTGCTTGACTAATCAAGCTTTATTGCAAAAGGTCAGGCTGCTTGCCGTAATTTATCACCATGACGGGTTCTTTGGAACCCGTTTTTTCAAAATTGTAAACGGCATTGATAATTTTACTCTTTTTCAGAACCATTCTGCATATCAAAGTATAGCTGCATCATTTGTTCTGACAGCTTTCTTACCTCTGGAGCAGAAGCACGATATAAACGTAAGTGTGCCAGTTCATCTTCATTTAGCTCTGTTTCAGACAGGGTTTCATACTTTCTTGGATTATTCGTATTTCCCACAAGATAATCAATAGATGTATTGAAAAAGTTAGCAAATGCAATGATTAGTTCCAGATCAGGCTGTGCCAGGTCATTTTCATATTTCCAAACAGATTGTTGGCTGATATGGAAAAGTTCTGCAAGCTTAAACTGGCTCAGATGCCTGCTAGTCCGTAGCTTTTTTAGATTTTTCATAATTGTTTACCACCTTCTGGGATTAATATTAGCAATTAAATAAAAATTATAAAAAACTTAATAGTAGTTATAGACAACAACTAAAAAGTGTTATATAATATCCAATGTAATTATGTACGTTCGGTAGTCATGTCACAGAAGAAAAGAAGAAGCCTTGTATGAGAGATTCTGTGTGACTATAGAAAAAGAGCAGGAGGAAAAGGAATGAGAAAAAAGCTTTTGTTAAAAAAGGCGGTAACGTTTTCTTTAATGGGTGTACTGGCCGTGTCACCAGTTCTGATAGCTCACGCTAATCCCGGAGCTGTATTTAGTTCCAAAATCAGTGGTGGGACACAGGATACACCGGACACGCCAGATGAACCCGATGTTCCAGATACGCCCGATGTACCAGATATACCGGATGTGCCGGATGTGCCGGACGTGCCGGATGTGCCGGATGTGCCGGACGTGCCGGATGTTCCGGACGTGCCGGATGTACCAGACATTCCGGATGTTCCAAACAATTCAGGCTCATCGTCAGGCGGAGGTTCTAGTTCAGGAGGTATTGTAACAACCAATAGTAGTAGCGTATCATCAGCTTTAGACAGCGTTATGGTGAAGGGAGTAAAAGTGTTCACAACAGTTGCTGGCCGTTATTCAGCAAATTCAGTTGCCGGGGTTATAGTGACGACACCTTACTCGGATGTAGCCGCAGCCGTTGGCGCAGGGACGAATCAGAAGCCATTTGCTGTTATTGAGAACAGCGTGTGCGGAGAGGATTCCAAGGCATGTATGATGAAAAAGCTGGAAGAGCTGAAGTCAATTTCACCGGAGATTGTTTCGGGACCGGCGCTGGATATATGGCTTGGAATATCTGACATTAATAATAATTTTACCAAAGTAGGGAAGGCTGCCAGACCCATTGAATTTAAAATTGGCATTCCAGCTAATTTTAAAACGGATGGTTATGACTATGCATTAATCTTTGTCCAGTCAGATGGTACCACTTCAGTGATTGTTGATACGGATGATGATAGTGATACTATAACATTTTCAACAGATGTTTATGGTACATTTACTCTGGTAAAGGGACCGTCAGGCAGTTTCGCAGCTTACAGATAATAAAAATTCGCATAGGCTTCTGTGGGGAAATAGTTAGTGGGTAACTGCTAGCTATTTCTTTGCAAAAAGCTGGATTAGGATGAAAATATGAAAAAGGGAAAAGCAGAAGCATATATGGAATTTTGTTTTTTTCTGATCCTGTTAACCGTTTACATGCATGGAATAGGAAAGCTATTCGGACCAATCCGTTTTCCGGATGAATTTGGGTACTGGAGTCATGGCGCCAGGCTTCTGGGGTATGGCTGGAATGAGGTTTCAGGCATCCATCCATATTATTCTTTTGGATACGGAATGCTTATGGCGCCGCTGCTTAAATGGTGTTCCAATCCCGTTGTTTTGTACAGAATAGCTGTAAGTATAAATTTCATACTGATTGTCTGGTGCTATGTGCTTCTAAAAAAGATTTTGGTAATCCTGTTTCATGCTCCTGCATATCCCTTTATGGCATTGTTTTCAGGACTGGCCATTCTCTATTCATCTTTTATGGTATATGCACAGACGACACTGCCAGAAATCCTTCTTGTATTGCTGTACCTTCTGCTTATAGCCGCAGTCCTGATGTTTTTCCAAAAGCCAAGCGCTTATTATATGGGAGCAATGGCAGCAATATCTGCTGGCCTGTATTTCGTACACATGAGAACCCTTGGAATCGGAATGGCTCTATGGCTGGTGCTGGTTTGGGAAGCGGTAATAAATAAAGATATACGTGCACATGTCCTTACAGGGGCATTGGCCTATGGAATCCTTATCATAGCAGGAATGGTATATAAGAACAACTATATAGACGAAATTTATGGTGTATCAGGAGGTTCCCTGGCAGCCTTGAATGATTTCAGCGGTCAGATTGAAAAGCTGGGGAAACTGACAAATATTAAGGGGATGGCAGATTTCATCTGCTCCTTAGGCGGCAAGCTGTTTTATTTGGGAAGTGCAACCGGAGGTTTGTTTTATTGGGGGATAATGTCTTTACATTCCATGACGGCCTGCAGTATAAGGCATAAAATGATTGCCGCGCGTTTCGTTTTACTATCAGCATTGTTTACCCTTAGTATTGTATCTTTGTTCATGATTGACACTCCGCGTGTAGATGGTGTTATATACGGCCGCTACAGCGAGATACTCCTCCCAATCTTTATTGGAACAGGGCTGACAGCAATGGTCCGCAGCCCAAGTATGTGGAAAGTGAGCTTTGGAATTATATGTTTCCAAAGTGTTATGATGTACCTTGTCAATTGGAAGATAAGTTCATCTGGTGCCTATGGTATTTACAGACATTCGATTCCGGCGGTGGCATACGCTTTGGAATTATCGTCAAACAGAGTATTCGCATTTACGAAAAATGTATATTTGGGAGGCGTGTTTTTGGGTTTAACCATGGCGGGTGTGCTGTGGATTGTGAGGCAAAGAGAACGGTTTTGGTATTTGGCCTTTTTATGGGCCGTGATTCAATGGGGGCTGGGAATGGATGTATGCGTCCAGATGAATTACAAATACAACAAGGATAATTATCAAGACATCATGATCGCAGAGCAAATAAAGGACATGGTTGGAGACTATGAAAGGATTGTTTTTCTATACTCAGATGGTTACGGATATGTGGATCTGCTTCAATTCTGTCTAAAAGAGAAATCGGTTCACGTGTTAAAAGAACCCTATGGAAGCATAGGGGATGTGACACAGGAAGATATTGTGGTGACCAGCAGACGGGATATCTTTTCAAAGGAATTAAGTCAGACCTATGGGACAAAGAGGGAGTCCGCCCATTTTGAAGTTTATTACAATGAGAAATAAGAAAAATACGATGGATAAATATATGAAGCTAATCATTCAGATGCCTTGTTATAACGAGGCGGAAACATTAAACATTGCATTGGACGCATTGCCCAGAAAACTTGAGGGAATCGATTGTATCGAATATCTAATCATAAATGACGGCAGCAGGGATGCTACCCTTCAGGCAGCCAGGCAGTGGGGCGTAAACTATATTGTGAATTTTAAACAAAATAAAGGCCTTGCGAAAGGCTTTATGGCTGGGATAGATGGATGTCTCAGCAAAGGGGCAGATATTATCGTGAATACAGATGCTGATAACCAGTATTGCGCGGAGGATATCAGCAAACTGATAGAGCCTATTCTTCGGGAAGAGGCCGATATCGTAGTGGGAGCAAGACCCATTGATAAAACAGAACATTTTTCCCCCGTTAAGAAAAAGCTGCAGCATTTTGGAAGCTGGGTAGTGAGAAAAGCTTCCAATACTCAGATTCCAGACGCGCCCAGTGGATTTCGGGCATACAGTAGAGAAGCGGCCATGAGGATGAATGTAGTTAATGACTATACATATACGTTAGAGACCATTGTACAGGCCGGCAGGGAAAAGATACCGATGACAAGCGTACCTGTAAGGACCAATGGAGAACTGCGTCCTTCCAGGCTGTTTAACAGCATATGGGGGTATGTAAAGAAATCCATGATTACAATTATCAGGGCGTATATGATGTATAAACCGTTAAAGTGTTTTACATTTCTGTGCATTCCTCCCATATTAGTTGGTGGAATGATTGGAATCCGTTTTTTGCTCTTCTATTTTAAGGGCACAGGAACCGGACATGTGCAGTCTCTGATTTTGGCATGTACGTTAATTATAATTGGATTTCTCACGTTAATGATGGGACTTTTAGGTGATATACTTGCATCCAATAAGAAGTTGCTGGAAGACACCCAATATCATGTTAGGCGGATTGAATATGATATCTTACAAAATAGAAGAGAAATAAAGGAATATAGTGAAGGAACAGGTGATGCAGAGGGGGATGCCCATGAATGATAGTAAGAAACGAGTTGTTCTGATTGGCCCTGTTTATCCGTATAAAGGGGGAATTTCACATTATACCAGCCTTATGTGCCGTGCTCTTTCTGAAAATTATCTGGTTGAAATGGTGTCCTACCGGCTGCAGTATCCCCGATTCCTTTTTCGGAAGGAACAAAAGGATTACAGCAATGACAGTTTCAAAATAAAAGGGACCAAATACTGGATTAACACAATGGCTCCTTGGAATTGGATTGAGTGCAGCAAAAAAATCAAACAGCTAAAGCCGGATCTGATTATCATCCAATGGTGGCATCCATATTTTACCCCCTGTTATTTGGCATTGGCCTGTCTGTTAAAAAGGTGCAGAATTCTGTTTGTATGTCATAATGTATTACCTCATGAACATTTCCCGGGAGACCGATTTTTAACCCGAATGGTACTGTCCAGAGGAAACGGGTTTATTGTCCAGTCAAAGAAAGATGCAGCGGATTTGCTTCAGATGATTCCGGAGGCTCTGTATCATCAGACCGTCCATCCCACTTATAATGCGTTTAAATTCAGTAATATAACCAGGGAAGAAAGCAGAAAACGGCTGGGTATTGATAGCGGGTACAAAGTGCTGCTGTTCTTTGGTTTTATAAGGGAATATAAAGGCCTGAAGCATCTTATAAGAGCGCTGCCCGCCGTGGTGGAATCATGTGAACAGGTAAAGCTGTTGATTGTGGGGGATTTTGGCAGTGACAGGGAGAGCTATTTGAAGCTGATTGATGAAAATTCCATGGCAGATTATATAAGAATATGTGATGGCTACATACCTGACCGGGAGGTCGAACCATATTTTTCAGCCTGCGATTTAGTTATTCTGCCTTATGAAAGCGCCACGCAGAGTGGAATCGTGCAGATTGCCTTTGGATTTGAAAAACCAGTGGTGGTTACCAATGTGGGCGGGCTGCCTGACGTGGTCCAGGATGGAAAAACCGGATACGTGGTGGAGGCTGGGAACCATACAGAATTGGCAGAGGCGATAATCCGCTATTTTAAAGAAGGAAGGGCGGAAGAATTCACGGAAAATGTACGAAAAGATGCGTATCGGTTTTCCTGGGACAGAATGGTTGAGGTGGTGGACAAGCTGGACAAAATGATAGATGGAGGTACGGGAGGATGCGTTTACTAGTTACAGGAGCAACTGGATTCATAGGGAAACATCTTACGGAAGCATTGCTGTTAAATGGAAATGAAGTGGTATGTGTAACCAGAAAGAAAATATCCGATGGAGAGTTTTCAAAACCAGTGGAGAATATCATCTGTGATTTGCGGGAGATTGAAACGATAGATGACCAGATGCAGGGGATAGATGTGGTAATACATGCGGCGGCTCAATTAGGGCATTATGGAATACCGTATGAATATTATTACAAGGTGAATTATCTTGCCACATTAAAACTGGCTGAACTGGCCATTAAACATAGAGTAAAGCAGTTCATATTTTGCAGCGCGCCATTTGTGACTGGCTTGGAAGGACGGAATGTATCGGAGGATGCCCCCTATCATCCCACCAACCCTTATGGTGAAACGAAAATGCTTGCGGAACAGGCGGTTATACAACGATGTAAGAATATGATGCCATATACTATTTTGAGGCCTTGCTTTGTTTATGGAGCAGGTGATGTGAGAAGGACTGCCTTATACAGAAGCATTAAAAAGAAGAGGTTTGTTCTGACTACAAATGGAAAGGCTTACCTTCATCCTACGTATGTGTCTGATATTGTTGATGGGTTTTTATTGTCTGTTCTGAATGAAAATGCGTATAATGAAATTTTTAATTTAGGCGCGGAGCAAGACTGCACGGCCAAAGAATATTTGGAGTGTATAGCTAAATATACAGGAAGCAGTCTGATTCATATGAATATAGGATATACAATGTCTGTTTGTCTGGCAAATGTGATTGATGGAATATCTAAGGTTATGTTTAAAAAAGCTGGTTTTGTTAATAAAGGTAGAATTGATTTCCTGGCAAAAGATCATTCCTGTGATATAAGTAAAGCACGCAGGGTATTGGGATACGCACCCCAAATAAATCTGGATACCGGAATCAGGCTGTCAGTTGAATGGGCAAAGGAAAAGGGGTATTTATAACAGGAGGCGGACGTGGAAAAAGAGGTATTTGGCGTAATATATGAACGGTTTTCCGTGGGGCGGAAACTATCTTCATTTGGAGTGAAACATGATATAAAGACAGTGCTGGAAATGCCGGCTCACGGAGCTAAGGCCATGCCATCTATTTATTCCTTAGGATTTGGAACGTGTGCACAAAAGATTACACTGGTTAACGGCAATCCCAAATATATATCTGAGTGGAAAAAAATTGGTGCGGCGCACAAAATAGAATGGGTTCATGAAGATGACATTTTGCAAAGCTCCTTTCAGGACAAGTCCTATGATTTTGTATGGAATTTCGCGTACCTTCCGGCTTGTCCGGATCCGGATAAGCTGATTGAGGAAATGAAACGTATCAGTAAAAAATATGTGGCTGTGTTCTCGGTTAACGCAGGAAATATTGGTTTTCCGGTCCACAGGCTTGTCCATAAAAAAACAGGGATTCCATGGACACATGGAGATATAAGGTACAACAAGCGCGGCTTCATAAGAAAAAGGTTAGAGGAACATGGGCTGACAATCGTGGAAACCGGTTTTGTGGATTGTCCGGTGTGGCCGGATTCTCTGGGATTTCGGGATGTGAGACTGCACAGGATGAATGTGGATTTTAACACAATGGATTGGGAAACTCCCTATACCCAGATGCTGGCTCAAAACAGATTTCCCCTATGGATAAAACTGGTTTATCTTGTAGAAAAGCTGCCCATGCCAAAGAAGATAAAATCAATCCATTCTCATATTAATTATACCATTGCGAAAGTTGAGAAATAAATGAAAAAACAAGACTTATTTTTTATATTAGGGCCGGAATTGATTTCTTATAGGTTAAACCGTTGGTTTGGATACAAAGATTTCCAGCCCATAACATTGACCTATTCAGTAACAGCAGCATGTCAGTCAAAATGTAAAACATGCCAGATTGGAGCTATGTTCTGTCAGGATCCATCCAGAGCCAAAAAAGATTTGAGACTGGATGAGATTGAAAAGATATTTAAGAATATGAGACCGGTTTATTTTTTCAATATGAGCGGCGGAGAGCCGTTTCTCAGACCAGATTTGCCGGAAATCGTGGAACTGGCATGTAAATATATAAAGCCAAGGGTAGTACATACCCCTACCAACGGAATTATGACAGAAAGAATCGCAGAGCATACGGAAAAAATCATCAGAATCGTCCGTCAGTATGATAAAAACGTGCCTGTGACCGTCAAACCCTCTATTGACGGAGTGGGAAAATTACACGATGAAATCCGTGGTGTAGAGGGGAATTTTAACCAGCTTTTAAAGACAATTGTATCACTTAAAAGACTAGAAGATCGCTATGATAATTTTCATTTGGAATTAGGAACCGTTGTATCCAATTTTAATATTGACTATCTGGATGAAATAGAGGATTTCGTTCATGGACTGGGCGTGGAGAGTTACCGGAATGAAGTGGCGGAATGCCGCACAGAGTTTTTTAACCTGGGAGACGATATAACCCCGCCGGCGGAGGTTTATCAGAAACTGATTAAGGAATTCGCGGGAAAAGTTGAGGACAATATTGGGTCAAAGAAATCATTAGCCAAGACAACAGAAGCACTGCGTGTGGTTTATTATGAGATTGCAGGGAAGATACTGGAAACGGGAAAGCAGGTGATTCCATGTTATGCGGGAGTTTCCAATGTCCATATCAATTATGATGGAGGGGTGTGGCCATGCTGTGTTCTTGGATATGAGAAGGAGATGGGCAACCTGAGAGATTATGAGTATGATTTCCAGAAATTATGGCGTTCTCCCAGGGCTGAAGAGGTGAGAGCCTATATAAAATCCCAAAACTGCGCCTGCCCATTAGCCAATCAGGGATATTCAAATATTCTGATGCATGTACCTTCCCTGGTGAAAGCTGGCAGAAAGATGTTGGAGTTTTCCCGTAAATGAAAGGGGGAGGAATGGGCAAAAGGGTCATAAAAGCAATGGGAACCGGAGTGACTATTGTTTCTGTATTCTTCCTTATCAGGAAGCTGTGTTCCTTTCATCTGAAGCCAGAGCAGATTCTGGAAACCGGCCGCCTGGGGTATCTAATGCTTTTGAGCTTACTGTTTGCCGTACATATGGTAATAGTGGGAGTTCCCTGGAAATGCATCACGGAATATATATCCGGAATTAAGATACCTTATCCTCTGGTGGCCTTTGTTGTATGTAAGGCAAATCTATATAAATACCTGCCCGGAAATGTGTTTCAATATGTCGGACGGAATGAAATAGCTGTGAGACAGAATATCAGCCATGGAAAGGTGGCCTTGTCAACATTTGGGGATATTCTGATGAATCTGGTATCAGTGGCTCTGTTGTCCATAATGCTCTGCAGAGGAGGAATTAGGGACATATGGTTATATTATAATCTTCAGCAGCACCTTTGGGTATTATGCTTTGGAGGTGGAATCCTAATCCTGCTAGCAGTCATTGCTGGTATCATTGGCATACAAATTCGCAGGAAGAAAGGAGACCGCCGGAAGTTACGGTTCGGAAAGAAAGTAGTGAGAGAGATTGTTCCCAGAGGTATGTTCTGTATGGCCTATTATTTCTTCCTGGGTATTTATACAGGTATTATGTTTTACTTCATCGTATCTGTCGTATTGGGGGAAAATGTATTAGTGTCACAGGTCCCGTTGCTTATGGGAGGATATCTGTTTGGATGGGCAGCGGGGTTTGTGATACCGGGAGCTCCAGGAGGGATAGGTGTAAGGGAAGCTGTCACGGTTGTAATTTTATCAGCCTCGTTTGATCAGAAGATAATACTGGAAGCGATTCTGCTTTATCGGTTTGTGAATGTGTTAGGGGATATAGGCGGATTTTTGATGGCAGATATCATATACACATTTTCAGCAAAAACACAGTAATAGCGAAGGAAGTCCCCATGCATAAGAGAAAAATAAATATAAGAAAATACAAGTATGAGATTTTTTTGTATGCCGCGTTTGTTGTAATAAACAGTATTCCATGCCTTTTTTTGACTGTACCTGTTTTTAGTGATGGATTGAATACAATCGCGGTACCGGCTTATATAAGCGGCTGTGATTGGAATGAATATCTGTATGCAGACGGGTATTATTACAAATATGGAGTAACGATTTTATATTTGCCATTATTTTATCTGTTCCGTTCCCCGATTGTGCTGTATCGGGCCATGCTGCTGTTGAATGTTTTAGCGGCAGGGGTAATTCCTGTCATCGCATATAGAATATCCATGGATTATTTAGATATACAAAAAAAGGAAAATGCATTTCTCATAGCAGGCGTAACCGCCTTTTTGCCGGCGCTAACATTGAATATAAAATACACATGGGCGGAAACCGTTCTTCTGGTCTCGCCTTGGATGATCCTCCTTCTTCTTCTGAGAATCCATGAAGATAAGGATGCCGGGAAACAGGTAAGGGACAGCATCTTAATTGCGTGTTCCTCTGTATTTGCGTATATGGCACATCAAAGAGGCATTGTGGTGGTTCTGGCCACGTTTCTGACCGTTGTATACATACGTTTTGTTCGGAAAAAGGCAAATCTGAGAATCGGAGTTTATCTGATTACAGCTATGGTTTTGCTGATTGCTGACAGGTTGGTGGACGGGCTGGTAAAGCAGTATGTATTCAATGCGGGTGTGAACACGGTAAACAGTACATTTTCCTTTTGGGATGCAAACATGTGGGAGAGATTGCTGTCCTTTACCGGCCTTCAAACCATAATAAAGATTATATACGGCTGGCTATTTAATGTGTTTACCGGCAGCGGCGGTCTTGTTTGTCTGGGGCTGTGTGTCACCTTGGTCTGCTGTTTCAGATACAAATCCAGTGAAGGGGGATACTGCATCCATTTGATTAGTGTATTTTCTCTTTTATGCTTTGTTGGTGCATTTGCCTTGGGAGGTCTTTTTTTCTTCTCCGATATTTATCTGTATTATACCGGAGAAATGGTTAGAAGATGCGACAAGCTTATTTATGGAAGATATCTGGAGTCTTCCATATCGATACCGGTGTTAATGGGCATGTATTTTTTTCTGGAGAAAGGCTCTCTTTTTATAAAACGCAGAAGATATATCTTTTTAATCATGGGCTCGGTATATTTATTTTTTCTTGTTAATATCGCAGGCAAGGTGAATGGGGTGGTTACATGGCCCCATAATACGATGACTATTAATATATTCTGCAATCTGGCCCAGTGCAGACATGGATACGGTGCTATCCGTAATCTGGCCCAGGGGCTGACCGTCTATGGTGCATTGGCTATCGTAATTCTTATGTCAATATTCGTATTTCATAAAAAGCAGAGAATGGCTTGTATGGGATTGATAGCTGTTTTTATTTCAATCTTTGTTTGGAGTTCCTATAATGTGATTTACCGGATGGACAAATATGAGATAGAGAACATGGAAATGACAAGAAACCTGGTAAAAGGTCTTGAGCAGCTTCCAGAGGATTACAAAGTAATTTTTTTGGACGATGAGATTACCAGAAGCTCCTATCAGTATATGTTCCGTGATTACTATATTGTGACAGGCAGGGATAATAATAGGACACAGATAAAAGATATGATAATCGTCTCTCCCAAAGGAGTGATAAATGAGGAGTTGGACCAGGGAGACTATTTTGAATTAGTGGATATGGAAACAGAAAGTCCGGATTACCATTTGTATATCAAGGGGCGGGACATGAATCAATGGATGAACCAAAATGGAATCCGGACAAAACAGCTGATATCAGGGGGAAGGGGACAGTGAATACATACGCAGTGATTATGGCCGGAGGAGGGAGCCGTTTTTGGCTTCTTAGTCTTGGGAATGCAGCCAAAGAGTTATTAAGGAGAATATGCTTATGAATATTGCAGTTGCAGGGTTGGGGTATGTTGGACTAGCCAATGCTGTTCTTTTGGCACAACATCATAAGGTCACAGGCGTGGACATTATAAAGGACAAGGTCGAATTAATAAACAATGGCTGTTCACCGATTGAAGACAGGGAATTAGAGCGGTATCTAAAAAAAGGAAATTTAGATCTTAAGGTCACGACAGATGGAGAATCAGCTTATAAAGAAGCTGAATATGTGATTATCAGCACGCCTACCAATTATGACCCGGTTAAAAACTATTTTGATACTACTACAGTGGAAAGTGCCATAAGCCAGGTCAAGGCTGTAAACCCCAATGCCATAATTGTTATCAAGTCAACCGTTCCTGTGGGCTATACAGAGGAGATTCGTAAAAAGCTGAATTATAGAAATATCATGTTTTCACCCGAGTTTCTGAGAGAAGGAAAAGCCTTATACGACAATTTATATCCTTCCAGAATTATTGTGGGAACAGAGTTAAATGACAGAGTCCTGCTAAATAAAGCGCATCTGTTTGCAAATATGCTGGAGAATGGGGCCCGGAAGAAAAAAATTCCAGTGCTTCTCACCAATAGTACGGAAGCAGAAGCAGTAAAGTTGTTTGCCAATACATATCTGGCGCTGCGGATTTCATTTTTTAATGAACTGGACACTTATGGAGAGGCAAGGAATTTAAATACCAGACAGATTATTGAAGGCGTATGTCTCGACCCAAGAATAGGGAATCATTATAACAATCCCTCCTTTGGATACGGTGGATATTGTCTGCCTAAGGATACAAAGCAGCTTCTGGCGAATTATAAAGATATTCCGGAACAGCTAATAAGGGCGATTGTGGAATCCAACCGTATACGAAAGGACTTTGTAGCCCAGAGGATATTGGAAAGGGTGGGGAACAAAGTGTATGAATCAGAGGGATGCACGGTAGGAATTTTCCGCCTCACCATGAAAGCAGGCTCGGATAACTTCCGTCAATCGTCCATACAAGGTGTTATGCGCCGTCTCAAAAGGCATGGAATAAGGATGATAGTATATGAACCTGCATTAAAAGAAGGTCAGTTCTGTGACTGTCCGGTAGAGAAATCATTGGAGGATTTTAAGGAAAAATCGCATATTATTATAGCCAACCGGTATAGTGACGAATTGGCTGATGTGATGGAAAAGGTTTATACAAGGGATATTTATTATAGGGATTGAAATTAGTTTAATATCAGAGTGGCAATGGATTATACGAGGAAGCGACAGAAGCAGAGTTTTCTATGGAGTCAGACCGTCTCATTGCATATAGCTGTGAAGACTATGATGGATATCGGTGGCGGAATAAGTGGTTTCCACAAAAGGGTAAGGATGGAAACTTATAAAGATGGAAACTTATAAATAGGAAGAAGAGCAGTGTATGTATGAGAGTATATACACTGCTGTATTTTTATTTCGGTATATTGTATAATGGAGTTAGATGATTAGGTGGCTGAAATTGTAATTTAAAAGGTGGTTTAAAATGGACATTAATGAACTATACAACATATATCAAGGAAATCCGGAGAAATTTAAAAAGATTGTATTGTATCGCAACCTTCTTGGCTCGCCAATTTCATATAATTACAAAGATTCAGATTTAGAATCTTTAGTACAGATGATAATGTCAATGGATGAAAAATATGAAACAGACTTTGGATTTATGATGATGGAACTGGGGTTGGCTTATGAGGCTATTTATAGTAACATGAAAAAAAATAATGCTGCCAGAGAAAAGACGGAATTTATGAACTATCCATTGGATTATCAATTGAGGGCATTAATTTCGTTTTTTGAGGATCAGCATAAACTTGGTATTGAGTTGAATGACATAGATGGTAAAAAGCCATTCACAGGGATAAAGCATTTGGTTGCAAATGTAGAATCTGAAATCTATCCTGGTATGAGATATTCAACATCACAGAATAGTGAAAATCTAATAGAACTGATAGATTATTCAATTCCTTATTTATATTATTATGACAGTAATTTTGAAAAACCTTGCGATAATCTAACATATGAGCAATGTTTGCAATGTCCGGATATTATGGAGTTCGTTCATCATTCAAATTTTTGTGAATTAGTAAACGGATTATGGTCCCTTTATATATATAAAGATTACTCTGTTAAACTTGGAAAAACGGATACAGATGATGATATTATAGTTTTCGCGCCCAATTCCAATGAAGCGAGTTTAATTGATTTTGTTGCAGGAATACGCAGAGAGGCCAGAAGATTCCAAAATAGTATTGATTTATTGATATCAAATCAAAATAGAATAATTTATGGAAATAAGTTTATAATACGCCTTGCCAAGAGAATAAAGTTGGATTTGTGGAGAAGCATTTTTGAACTGGAATTGGAGGTCTACCTGCGTTGTAATTTATCTGCTAACTGCACAATGAAAATTATAAAGCAGACGGATATTTTTCCAGCCTATTTAAGGCAAACATTACCATATGGTAAATTGAATGATTTCCTAGAAGTTCATGAATTTTTATTGACAATGAGTGAAATATATTCAAATATCTTAAATCATAATTGGAAAGAAATTGAACGTGATCGATTTAATTATCTATGTCCAGTAGTTGATATTGATTTGTTAATCAAAAGTTTTTCACGATTATATGGCAAGAGTTTAAATATGGCCGCTAAGCTGGTGGAGTGGTTTATATATTATCCGCAACGCGGGAAAGAGGGCGATTTATTCTCAAAACCGTTGGTTCAAATAAGTGGTAAAAGGGTTTTATTTGCCCCTAATTTGATTCAACAAATTAATATAACCCGGATGCTTGAGCAGATTATGCTGGATTATAAAATAAAGCGGGCGGCAATCGGAGATGAGTATGAATCCTATTTAAGAAATCAATTGTCGCAGTCTTCCTTATGGAATGTCTATACAGATAAGATAGAATTTAAATCATCTATAGGAAATACAGATTTTGATGTTATAGCTTTATTTGATAATCATGTTGTGATAATTGAAATAAAGCATCTGGTGACACCTTACGATCCCAAACGTTACTATGAAGACCGCCAAGAGATAAAGAAGGCCATAAAACAGCTTAAACTAAGAAAGCAGGTTTTATTAAGGGATTGGGCATTGATTAGAGATATAACCAAAGGATTTCTTCCTCCTGAACCTTATCAGGAAGAACGAATGATTCAATTGGTCTGCACGAATATAGATAGCTTTACATCGCTGGAAATTGATGGCATAAGAATTGTCGATGAGTCCGTTCTAATCAGGTTTTTTTCTGACAATGGCCAGTATGTAAAGATATGGAGTGGGCCGAAGATTTATAAAAAAGAGAAAATATGGGAAAACAGCCAACCAACCATCGATGATTTCAAGAGATATATTGCTTCTCCGACTGCGGTGAAATGGTATAGGGAGGTTGTAAAAAGAAAAAATTTAACAATACCAAGATATGGAGAAGGAGATTATCTTGGCACGGTAAATTATATTTTAGATGAAGATATAGTGAAATTTGATAGACAGATATAAGAAAAAATAAAGGAATTTGCTGGTATTCCTTTTCTGCAATATATTCTTTTTATTGATTTGATAGATGAAAATCACTACAATTGGAGGTTTCACTATGAGCAGTAAACGTACTCCGGGGCGCTCTCTGGATGAATGGATGGAACTGGTAACAGAATGCAGGCAGAGTGGACTGACGAATGCTGCGTGGTGTATCGAACACGGGATTTCTCCCGGCTGTTTTTACAATGCAGTTACCCGTCTTCGCAAAAAAGCCTGTCAAATACCAGAACTGTGCAGCCACATGCCAGATAGACCGTAGTACTTCCGGAAAAATCAAGCATAGTTCTTTAAGGCATGACCTCCTGATATGACGCTGACCAGATTTGTTCATTTGTCAGCAGGCTGCTCTAACTCAAGTCAGTCATTGCGGTATGGATTCTGAATTATAGACAGAAAATATCAACGTGGTAATTTTTGCGGAGGATTACCTCATATAAAATAAAGTATACTAGAGAAGAAAGTATAGCTGTAAAAAAGAACGAATGTTCTAAACTGCGGCTATACTTTTTTATCTATCCATGTTATAATTTTTGGTGACCTTCATTCGTAAAATGCAAAAAGTTCGTGTATTAGGCAGGACAAAAAGGCGTTATTTTACGAATTTCTGCCTAATACGCGAACTGTTTTGATGGTCACCAAGGAGGAAAAAACGAAAAATGGAGTTCAAATTACACAGTGAATACGCCCCCACCGGCGACCAGCCCCAGGCTATCGACGCCCTGGTAGCCGGCTTCCAGGAAGGCAATCAATTCCAGACTTTACTAGGCGTCACCGGCTCTGGCAAGACCTTCACCATGGCCAACGTCATCCAGCAATTACAGAAACCAACGCTGATAATAGCGCATAACAAAACCCTCGCCGCCCAGCTCTACGGCGAGTTTAAGGAGTTCTTCCCTGACAACGCTGTGGAGTATTTTGTCTCTTAGTATGAGTACGGAAGTCGACCACTATTATTTGGCGTTGTTTCGTGCTATTTATACCAGATGTTGTGGACTAAATGGACAGAATGGATGCGATATGAATTTTTTGTATTTGTGAATACAGATTCAGTTTTCCTCAGGAGATTGCAATGCAGGAAGGAAGTGGAAAATGAAAGATTTTTCTTTTTGGAAAGAATATGAAGGAACATCTGAAGGAAGTGGTCGGAGTGAAAAAATTTGGCTTCAAAATCCAGACACAGGTCAAACTGGCTTATTTAAATTTAAGAAAGATGCTGGTACAACTGACCATATTTCAGAGTGTATTGCCTATAAGATAGCAAAATTACTGGAACTTCCTTGTGCAAAATTTGAACTGGGAATGTATCAAGGGAGAGAAGGATCAATTAGTTATAATATTATTGAAAATCCTACCCAGAATCTTATTGAAGGTATTTATTTCATTACGTTGATTTATCCCGGGTATAACCCAGAAAAGTTTATTGACATTAACACGCAACATAGATATTCCATAGAAATGATAAAAAAGTCAATAGAACGATTTGTACCAATTAATGATTTTTTAAAAATGTTAATCTTTGATTATTTGATTGGAAATTCAGATAGACATCAAAACAATTGGGCAATTCTTTTAGAAGAAAATCAAATGACATGGTCTCCATTGTATGATAACAGTTCTTCATTATGTGCATATATATCAGAAGATCAGGTAGAAAATTATTTGGGGAGAGATAAAAATAGATGGAAAGCACTGGTTGATACAAAATCAAAATCATTGCTCCGCTGTAATGTCTGTGACGAAAAGCGCCCGACACATTTGAATGTCTTGAAATATATAAAAGAAAACTATTTTACAGAGACGCGTGAATTTGCGAAAAAAATCAGTGCTGCAATGTTGGAAGAACAAATTCGCGATATATTAAAACAGTATTCAACTGCAGAATTATCGGATAATAAGAAACGGTTGATTTTTGAATTTTTACTTGCTAAAAAACAGATGCTGGAAGAGGTCTATATGGGAGAGGATGAGTGACATGGCAATTAAAAGTGGTAAAGACTATTTGTATTTAATTTGGAAATGCACCTCAAATAGACGACAATACATTGTTGGTCAGCTTACCAAAAATGGACAATATGAATTCCAATACGGTGGAGAAATCAAAGATGCGATTAAAGTTGGATTTAAGCCATTGGTATCTTTTGAAAAGCTAGGAAATGTATATAAATGTGAAGAATTGTTTCCTGTTTTTTCAAGCAGACTTCCGGACAAAAAAAGAAAAGATATTAAAAAAATCTTGGAAAAGTATAAATTGGAAGAATATGATTCGTATGAGTTATTAAAGAGAAGCGGTGCAAAATTGCCAATTGATAATTTGCAATTTATAGATCCGATTTTAGACTTTGAAGATGAATTTGAAAAGAAATTTTACGTAGCCGGGGTAAGGCATTATTTGGGCTGCGAGGGTGAAAAGTGCACGGAGACGCTACTGGTTACACGTGGTGATGAGGTTTTTTTGGAACAAGAAAAAAATAACCAATACGATAAAAACGCAATTCGTGTAGTAAATGAACAGCGAAAGTTGTTGGGATATGTCCCCAGATATTATGCTCAGGCCTTTAATAAATTTATTGAGGAAAAAAGAATCAGAGAATGTCATGTGGTAAATGTTGAAAAAGAGAATTGTTGTGATGAATGCATCTGTGTGTTATTAAAGATTAATGAGTTAAAGGATTAAACAGTAAACAGATTTTACCTTGTTTTCTCCAAAGATGCAATTGGGGAAACGGTATTTCCCCAAAACATTTAATTGAGGATAAAAGCCTTGAATAGAACATGGTGTTCTTTACGAATTTCGTTGTACGTTATGAAATTAGAATAAAATAACACATGATAATACAGAATGAGATTATTTTATGTAGAGAGAAAATATCACTAAATGATACGTTGTTTTATTTAATGCTAGGCAATATTATTGTGTGAGGTAAGTCGTATTTTAGTGACCAACATGTATAACTGAGCAAAAGTACGTCTATAAGCCAGTTAAAATATTTTATTGCATAGTAAGTTTACTAAGCTGCTATGGAAAGGAAGCAGAAATATGGAGTTCAAATTACACTCAGAATACCAGCCCACAGGCGACCAGCCGCAGGCGATTGAAGCCCTTGTAAAAGGCTTCCAGGAAGGCAATCAATTCCAGACTTTACTAGGCGTCACCGGCTCTGGCAAGACCTTCACCATGGCCAACGTCATCCAGCAATTACAGAAACCAACGCTGATCATAGCGCATAACAAAACCCTCGCCGCCCAGCTCTACGGCGAGTTTAAGGAGTTCTTCCCGGAGAACGCGGTGGAGTATTTTGTCTCCTACTATGACTACTACCAACCCGAAGCCTACGTCCCGTCCACGGACACCTACATTGAAAAGGATTCGTCTATTAATGATGAGATAGACAAGCTGCGCCATTCCGCCACCGCCGCCCTGTCCGAACGGGAGGATGTGATTATCGTGGCTTCCGTATCCTGTATCTACGGTCTGGGCAGTCCTATTGATTATAAGGAGATGGTTATTTCACTGAGACCCGGTATGATCAAGGACAGGGACGAGGTCATTCACAAGCTCATCGACATTCAGTATGACCGGAATGATATGGACTTTAAGCGGGGAACCTTCCGTGTGCGGGGGGATGTACTGGATATTTATCCGGCATACTCCGATGGGGTGGCCTACCGGGTGGAATTCTTTGGGGACGAGGTGGACCGGATATCGGAAATAGATTCTCTGACCGATGAAACCAAAGCTCAGCTGGGTCATGTGGCTATTTTCCCGGCATCCCATTATGTGGTGCCAAAGGAAAAGATGATGGAAGCCACAGAGAACATCCTGGCAGAGCTGGAGGAGCGCGTTACATTCTTTAAGAGTGAGGATAAGCTTCTGGAGGCCCAGCGCATATCGGAACGGACTAACTTTGATGTGGAGATGATGCGTGAGACCGGATTTTGTTCAGGCATAGAGAATTATTCCAGGCATCTGACCGGAGGCCTGCCCGGGGAACCGCCCTGTACGCTGATTGACTACTTTCCGGAAGATTTCCTGATTATTGTGGACGAGTCTCACATAACTCTTCCTCAGGTGCGCGGAATGTATGCCGGGGACCGGTCCAGAAAGACCACGCTGGTGGATTTTGGGTTCCGCCTGCCGTCTGCCCTGGATAACAGACCTCTGGCGTTTCCTGAGTTTGAGTCTAAAATCAATCAGATGATGTTTGTTTCAGCGACTCCGTCTGCTTATGAGGCAGAGCATGAGCTTATGAGAGTGGAACAAATCATACGTCCCACCGGACTTTTGGATCCGGAGATATCGGTGCGGCCTGTGGAGGGTCAGATTGACGATCTGGTTTCTGAAGTAAACAAGGAAGTGGCGGCTCGTCACAAGGTGCTTATCACCACTCTGACCAAACGGATGGCAGAGGATTTGACCGACTATATGAGAGAGGTGGGTATCCGGGTAAAATATCTTCACTCGGATATCGATACGCTGGAACGGGCTGAAATTATTCGGGATATGCGTATGGATGTGTTCGACGTCCTGGTGGGCATCAACCTGTTGAGGGAAGGACTTGATATTCCTGAAATTACACTGGTGGCTATCCTGGATGCTGATAAGGAGGGATTCCTGCGTTCGGAGACATCCCTGATTCAGACCATTGGACGTGCTGCCCGCAACAGCGAAGGCCATGTTATCATGTATGCGGACAAGGTGACGGACTCCATGGCTGTGGCGATTGAGGAGACCAACCGAAGGCGCCAGATACAGCAGAGGTACAACGAGGAACATGGAATTACTCCAACCACCATCAAGAAAGCTGTCAGGGATTTGATTGCCATATCCAAGGCTGTGAATGCAGATGATAAGCACTTTAAGAAGGATCCAGAGTCCATGGACGAGAAGGAATTAAAGAAGCTGTCAAAGGAACTGGAGAAGAAGATGCACCAGGCCGCCGCGGAGCTGAATTTCGAGGAGGCGGCAAGGCTGCGTGACAGAATGGTAGAAATCAAGAAAATGCTGCAGGATATGTAATTTTATGTAACTCATGGAACATTATACCTAAAAATGTAATATTCTTTTAAGGATTATTAAATTGTACTATAGAGGCCACTACTTTATAATAAAGATAGGCAATAATCACAACTGGTTGCAAATATAGACGAGGAGGATAAGTTTTATGAGGAGAAAAAGAGGGCTGTGTCTGCTGCTGGCAGCATCCATGGTATTGGGCAGTAGTTTCACGGCATTGGCAGCAGATAAGAAGATTGACACGGTGAAGCTGAGCTTTTCCTATTCAAAGGCGCCTGAGAGCGGAGATGAGATAGGGGATATTACAGTTAAGGCGGGCAGCAGCGGATTTGAAGTGGACTCTGCCGAATATACTAATATAGAGGACCAGGATACCTGGACGGTGGGAGATATACCGGAGGTAAAGGTGGAGCTGTCCGCCAAGGACGGATACAAGTTCTCCTACACATCTAAAAGCCATTTCTCTCTTTCCGGATGTAATGCGGATTTCAAGAAAGCAAAGATTTATGACGATGGCCAGTACATTGAGGTGTATGCTGAGCTAAAACGTATCGGCGGTAAGCTTCAGGGCGCGTCGGATCTGGAGTGGAGTGACACCACGGCTGAGTGGGAGGAGATTGAGGGCGCTAAGAGCTACGATGTGAAACTCCTCCGTGACGACAAGACAGTCACTACGGTCAGCACCACAGGAACCTCCTATAACTTTGCAGGCTATTTTAACCGGGAAGGAGACTATACCTTCCGTGTAAGGGCCATTTCCCGTTACAACAATAAGACAGGTGAATGGTCCGAGGATTCCAGCTCCCTGTATATTGATGAGGATGAGCTTGGCCGCTATGGCGGAAGCGGGCATTGGGAGCAGGACGGTACAGGCGTGTGGTATGCTTATGATACAGGCGGATATCCGGCATCCTGCTGGAAGCAGATTAACGGCGCATGGTATTATTTCAATAACAAGGGCTATATTCTCACCGGCTGGCAGAAGCTGGACGGAACCTGGTATTATCTGAATCCGTCCAACGGCATCATGATGACCGGCTGGCAGGCCATCAACGGCAAATGGTATTATATGAACGGCAGCGGTGAAATGCAGACCGGCTGGCAGGCCATTAATGGAAGATGGTATTATCTGGACGGCAGCGGCGCTATGCAGACCGGCTGGCAGAGGCTGGGAGGACAGTGGTATTACTTAGACCCCAGCGGCGCTATGCTCACCGGCTGGCAGGCCATCAATGGCAAGTACTACTATCTGGGCACCAACGGAGCCATGTATTATAATACATGGACGCCGGATGGAAAATATGTGGATGGTTCCGGAGCCTGGGTGCAGTAAAGCCTAAAATCAATATTAATAGAACCGAAACGTATAGAAAGGATGCAGCGGAGAGATTCGCTGCATCCTCTTTTTTGAAATTGAGTTTGTCATAACAAACTCTTTTTATTGACATTTTTTCGCAATAAGCATACAATGAATATGGTTAAAATGTAACTACAAAAGGAGACAGGCAGCAATGCAGAAAAAGCTGAACGAGTGTGAAATCGGCGGCCGGTATGTTGTATCGGGCGTGCAGGTGGATGAGAGTATTACCAGACGTCTTGAGGCCCTGGGGGTCAATGAGGGGACGCCGGTGAATATATTGAATAAGAAAGGCAGCGGAAGCGTTATCATCAAGGTGCGCGGGACACGTCTGGCCCTGGGAAAGCGCTTGTCTGAAGGTATTACGGTCAGGGAGGAACAGGCATCATGAGCGGACATGCAAGGGCAAATGGTATGGATACATACGGCAGTGTGATTCTGGGAGACAGCAGGGAGAAGAAGCTGGATTCTTCAAAGCAGCATGAGGATGACAGGACGCCGATTACAGTTGGATTTGTGGGCAATCCCAACTGCGGCAAGACCACGTTGTTTAACGCCTTTACCGGCGCTAAGCTTAAGGTGGCAAACTGGCCCGGTGTTACGGTGGAGCGGGTGGAAGGCGAGACCAGCTATAAAGGGCGTCCCATCAAGGTCATTGACCTGCCGGGCATCTACAGCCTTACCTCCTATACCATAGAGGAAAAGGTTACCCGCAAATGCATTGAGGACGGCGGCGTGGATGTCATCATCAATGTGGTGGATGCGTCTTCCCTGGAGAGAAACCTGTATCTGACCATGCAGCTCATTGAGCTTAAGAAGCCGGTAATCCTGGCTTTGAATATGATGGATATTGTGGAAGAACGGGGCATGGAGATAGATATGCACCGTCTGCCCGAGATGCTGGGTGAGATACCCGTAGTCCCCGTATCAGCCAGGAAACGGACAGGACTGGATGTGTTGATGCACGCAGTGGTCCACCACTATGAGGAGGGGCCTCAGGGTGTGGTTATACGCTACAGCCAGGAGGTGGAGGAAAAAATCAGGCTGATTGAGGAAGCGCTGTTTAAAAAGTACGGTGAGATGGATAACATGCGCTGGCATGCCATTAAGTTCCTGGAGTTTGACCAGGTGGTGATTGACGATCATCCCCTGGACGATGTGAGCCGGATTCTTCCGCGCAATTATGAAAAACAAATCATCAACGAGAAGTATGACTATATAGAAGAGGTCATAAAGGAGTGCCTGTTTAACAAGGATGAAAAGGCTGCCACAACGGACAGGGTGGACCGGCTCATGACCCATCCCGTGTGGGGTATTCCTGTGTTCTTAGGTATCATGGCTCTGGTATTTTTCCTCACGTTTACAGTGGGTGATTTTTTAAAGGAGTATTTTCAGATGGGGCTGGATATGTTTTCCGGCACAGTTCTGTCACTTCTCACCAGTGTGCACGCGGCCCAGTGGATCACTTCCCTGATTGTGGACGGTATCATTGCGGGCGTGGGCGGCATACTTACATTCCTGCCCAATATTTTTATTCTGTTCCTGGCCCTGGCTTTCCTGGAGGACAGCGGTTATATGGCAAGAGTGGCATATGTGATGAATGAAACCATGGGCATGGTAGGATTGTCCGGCAAGGCGTTTTTGCCCATGCTTTTAGGGTTTGGCTGCACGGTTCCCGCGGTCATGGCTACCAGGGCTCTGGAGAGTGTGAAGGACAGAAGGAGGACTATATTAATCACGCCCTTTATGTCCTGCTCCGCCAGACTGCCGATTTACGTATTATTTGCGGAGATGTTTTTTCCGGACAGGGCCCTGATTGTGGCCTATTCCCTTTATATCATCGGCCTGTGTATGGCAATTCTGGTGGCATTTATCGTACATATCCATGGTAAGAATGACAGCGCCCAGAACGCTCTGCTGATAGAACTGCCTGAGTATAAGACGCCTAACGGCCGTACGGTGGCCATCTATGTATGGGATAAGGTGAAGGACTATCTCAGTAAGGCCGGAACCACGATTTTCATTGCTTCCATCGTGCTCTGGTTTGTACTAAACCTTGGTCCGGAGGGATTTGTGTCGGATGTGTCCGACAGCTTTGCGGCAGTCATCGGTCATGTTCTGGTGCCGGTGCTGAGACCGGCTGGTCTGGGGCAGTGGCAGGTGGCGGTGGCCCTTATTTCAGGTCTTTCCGCAAAGGAAGTGGTTGTCTCCAGTTTCAGCGTCCTTTACGGAATCAACAATGTAAACTCCGCTGCCGGTATGACAGCACTTTCTTCACAGCTTGCCATGGCTGGTTTTGGGGGGGTAAACGCCTATGCCCTGATGATATTCTGCCTCCTGTATTCGCCCTGTATCGCGGCAGTGGCAACCATTAAGCGGGAGACGGGTTCCTGGAGATGGACCATTGGAATGGTGCTGTTTCAGCTGGCCGTGGCCTGGGCAGGGGCCATGCTGGTATTCCAGCTGGGCAGTCTGATATTTTAATAATATCTGGATAATGGACGTATCGGGATCAGCCGGGGCAGTCTGTAAGTTTAAAGTCAGCAAACGGAAGCGGGGCCGGCGGATGCCATGGTGATGTCCCCGGTATTCCTTGAATAGAGATATACCTGATTGGACAGGCGGTCTTCCTTGGGGACCTCGGACCGGTTAATGTGAGTCACCAGCCGGCTCATCTCCGCATAGGAAATATCGCCGTCGTCAGGCAGCAGCAGCACTTCGTGGATGCTGGATGGAAGGATGATCAAATCCTTTTCCACCCCCTCCGCGAAGTTTTTTAATACGTCCTCATATAGGAGACAGGCAGCGCCGTTGATGCCGGAGCGGTTGCTGAGAACGTAAAACGGGGCAGGGGTTTCCGGCCTTGGTCCGGTTTCCTGAAAATGGGGATTCAGTTGGCGGTTCAGCTCCTCGATGATACAAGCCATGCTGGAGATGACAGGAGGAAACAGCCGTGGAGAATTGGCAAGGGCAGAGGTTTTTAAATCTTCCAGGGAAATGTTCCAGATACGCAGATGGCTGTTGTGAATCATGGCGGTCATGAGGCCGGTATCGTCCTCATGAATACAGAGGTAGAATACTATAGCCAGATCCATCCAGAGAATATGAGGGATGTCCTTCAGAATGGCTTCATTGGAGGCGGCATGTATCAGTTTGCAGGCAATATGAGAGCGTATGCCCTCATAATCGGACAGCATCTGGTAGTCCAGGGGCGGCGGTGTACCGTTCCGGCGGTACAGGGCCAGAAGTTCTGCCACAATCTGGTCTAAAGGCATTCCCTCGCGGTACTGGTCATAGCAGGGATTCAGGTAGATGGCAGGAGCGATATGGGTATTCCCTCTGGTGATGCACAGTCCATCCAGAATGAGCCCGTTGTTTTTGGGAACCTTGCGCAGCTCCAGCTCATAGTCGTCTCCCAGGGCCGCTTTCATGCGTTCTTTTACAGCAGTTAAAAATTGTTCGTATACCAAATGTATACCCCCTTTAATATTATTTATGTAAACTGAATAACAGTTCCATATCTTCCTGAATGGAATAATAAGGGAAATTCCGGTGAAATCGCCTTGGATAATTACCAGATGGATAAAATGAATATCAAAATATAAATGAATATCAGAAATTAAATGAATTGACACCAGCTTAATCCATAAGGACATGTTTGTCAATAGAGGGGAACGGGATTTTTTGGCCGCCAGGCTGTCTGGGAGAGTCTCAGGGCGGAAAACGCTATATTTTATGGGGGTTTTCAAGGATGTATTGTCGTTTTATAGACTACACAGGCGGGGATATCACAGGAAAATGGCAAGAAATGAAATTGACGGATGGCCATGGGACTGATATACTCGATTATAGTTTCAGAAAGGAATGGGGACGAGTGGACGAACATCATTGGAGCGAGGACCATCTGATAGCCAGTACCGCTGTCCTGGCCGGAGAAATCATGCTGATAAGCGGAGCCGAGATTGCCAGGATAGAGGGAACCATACATTATATACTGGGGTGCTGCCATGGAAGGAACGCACAGACCATGGTATTCAGCACAGGCATATTTGTGAGTCTGGACAGCCCCGATGGGGAGGCGCTGACCCTGGTGCGAAGGGTGGAGGCGCGCTCTACCAACCTGAACCGGATATACCGTGTGAATGAGGTGTCCAGGAAGCTGTGCGGCGGCCTCATGAGCCCTAAGGAGGCATACCGGGAGCTGGGAGAAATAAAGGACAGCTGCCAGTATAAGAGGGAGTTAAAGGCCCTCAGTTATGCGTTTATCGCCGTATTCTTCGGCGTGGTCCTTGGCGGGAGTCCTGCGGACTGCCTGGGGGCTGCTGTAATCGGCGGAATTCTGGGAATGGTGGTATACGCCATATCAGGTCTGGGATTCAATGATTTCTGCGTCAATGGGCTGGGGGCGTTTACCATCGGTATTGCTGCCCTGGCCATGAACCGGTGGATTCTGACAGGAGCCAGTAATGACGTGGTTATCATCAGCGCCATCATGCCTTTGCTGCCCGGTGTTATCTTTACCACGGCGGTAAGGGATACTCTGAACGGGGATTATTCCTCAGGGGCGGCCAGGATGCTGGAGGCAGTGGTGACTGCTCTGGCGGTGGCTGCCGGAGTGGGTGCAGGCATGGCCCTGTTCCACCAGATGGCAGGAGGAGGCGGAATATGGTAGCTGCGATTCAGGTGGCAGGTTCGTTTATGGCAGTACTCAGCTTCGGGCTGGTGCTGGAGATGCCGAGGAAATATCTGGGGTGGTCTGGGCTGACCGGCGGAGTGTGCTGGCTGGTATATCTGCTGGTAAAGGCAGGCTCCGGCTCCATGATACTGGGAGCATTTCTGGCCAGTCTGTCCGTGGCCCTTATGGGGCACCTGTTTGCCAGGATTTTCAGGGCTCCGGTCAGTGTGTTCCTGGTGCCGGGAATCCTTCCCCTGGTGCCCGGTACATCCATCTATAACAGCGTGTATTATGTTATCCGCAACAGCAGGGAAGAATCCATGTATTATCTGGTGGAAACCCTTCAGATTGCGGGCGCCATTGCCTTGGCCGTGTTTCTGATGGATTCTGTGTTTAAACTGGTAGGAAAGAAGAAAAGGATAAAAGTGTAAAATTAGGACTTGAAGTTTCAGGAAAAATATAGTATCATAATGGGGATGCGTCTGTAGCTCAGTGGATAGAGCAGTGGCCTCCGGAGCCGCGTGCGTAGGTTCGATTCCTATCAGACGCATTTTAAATTGCATATTTTTAATCGTTGCGGATGCCGCGGAGTCAGGTCAAAGCTTGATTCCGCGGCTTTTCCTGTTTTGTCTGCCGGTTAAAACCAGTCAGTTATTCAATAATATGTGATGCATGGTACAGTCGAACTCAATTGGTTCCACAATTCAGATGGCATTCGGGATTCCATCCTGGGTTGTTGGCATAATCCTTGTTATTATTTGTGGATTTATCTTCATGGGAGGTGTAGACCGGCTTGCTTCCGTTACCGAAAAATTAGTTCCGGTCATGGCGGCATTTTTCCTGATCGGCGGTTTGGGAGTACTCGTGGTGCGGTTTCAGTATATTCCGGACACATTTGGTCTGATCTTTAAATACGCATTCCGGCCACAGGCAATTATTGGCGGCGGATTTGGTATGGCAATTAAGACGGCTATTAGCCAGGGAGCAAAAAGAGGCCTGTTTTCAAATGAAGCCGGTATGGGTTCCACTCCGCATGCCCATGCACTTGCAGCGGTGAAAAATCCGCATGAACAAGGCTGCGTGGCAATGGTTGGTGTATGCTATTTGTTTGTTCTTTTTTGCATTGTCCACAATTTTTGGTTGGAACTTATTTGCAAAAATTAATGTGACTTATCTATTTGGGAAAAGAGCACAAAAACCATTCGTGCTTGCTGCTTTGGTATTTATCTTCCTTGGAACAATCGGGGAAAGTGATTTGGTATGGTCATTATCTGATATGTTTAACCAGTTAATGGTTATTCCCAATGCGATTGCGCTGTTTGCATTGACGGGGGTGGTTAAAGAGATGCTTAAGAACCGAGACAAATAAAATTTTATACATATGCCTGAGAATGGAAGGCCGTTGGCAGATGGCCGCATACATTTTCAAGGGACGATTACAGGATAAAAGAATGAGTCTCTGCCGGATGATGGCATACCTTGTCAGGATATCGCAGATAATCTGTTTCAGCTTTGGATTATCTGCGGTATTTTTTTGGTACAGATTGCAATTTGGACCGCTTTTTGCTAGAATAGAGCGGAGATACTTGAATACTAATATACTCCGGGCTTCGCAGTCGGGACAGGAGGACTGAATCATGAGACAAAACAGAAGAAGGACAGGCAGCAGACGTTCCGCGGACGATAAGATAAAATATATGCGCATGGCGGCAATCCCGCTGGTTATTGTGCTGGTGCTGGCGGCAATCATACTGGTGATGGACAGGAAGCCGTCGGATAAGGAAGCATCCGCCTCAACTGACGTATCACTTTCCACGGATGAGGATATCAATATAAGCGGCGACAGCTCCGCCTCGCCGGAGGATGGAGGGGTGGAGCCGGACAATAACCAGTACACCACGGATTTTTCCCAGTATGAGCTGAAAAAGGACGAGATACCCCAGGTAAACCAGCTGATTAGCGAGTATTTTCAGGCAAAGGTGGACCAGGACGCCCAGACGCTGTACCGGATATTCGGGAAAAGCGATGATACCGGGCTGGATGCGCGTAAGGAAGAACTGAAGAATGAGGCGGTATACATTGAGGATTATGTGGATATCGTCTGCTATACCAAGCCGGGGCTTACAGCGGATTCCTATGTGGCCTATGTCACCTATGAGGTGAAGTTCAGGCGCGTGGAGACATTGGCGCCGGGCCTTATGTGGTGTTATGTGGTCAAGGATGACAACGGCAATTTCATTATCCGCGAGAATGTAGTGGGTGATGAAGCGGATTATGTGGCAAAGCAGAACCAGTCTGAGGATGTGAAGCTGCTGTCCAACCAGGTCAATGAGAGACTGAGACAGGCCATTGAGAGTGATACGGTTCTTGCGGGAATTTACAAGGATTTAAGGAACGGGGCAGTGGTCCATTCCTCCGAGGAAGAGACCGGGACAGGAGACAGTACGGTTATTCTGGAGGAGGAAGGCGGTTCCGGCACAGCAGGCGGTTCCAGTGTGAAGATAGAATAGGCTTGGAGGATAAGATTGACCATGGATGTAAAGGATTTTGATTATGAACTGCCGGAAGAACTGATTGCCCAGGACCCCTTGGAGGATCGTTCTGCCTCGAGGCTGATGGTGTTGGATCGGGAAACAGGGGAGATACAGCACAGAATTTTTAAGGATATTACGCAATACTTGCGGCCGGGTGACTGCCTGGTGATTAACGATACAAAGGTCATACCGGCCCGGCTTTTCGGGGTGAAGAAGGATACAGGGGCAAAAATAGAGATACTTCTGCTGAAGCGCGGGGAGAATGATATATGGGAGACACTGGTGCGCCCAGGCAAGAAGGCAAAGCCGGGGACTGTCATCGAATTCGGCGAGGGCCTGCTGACAGGAACCGTGGTGGATACCGTGGATGACGGAAACCGTATGATTCAGTTCTATTACAAGGGGATTTTTGAGGAAATCCTGGACCAGCTGGGCCAGATGCCCCTGCCGCCTTATATTACGCACCAGCTGAAGGATAAGAACCGCTACCAGACCGTGTATGCCAGACATGAAGGCTCCGCGGCAGCGCCTACGGCGGGTCTGCATTTTACACAGGAGCTTTTGGCTGAGATCGAGGGCATGGGAGTGAAGATTGCCCACGTGACCCTCCATGTGGGTTTGGGTACATTCCGCCCTGTTAAGGTGGAGAATGTTCAGGACCACCATATGCATTCCGAGTTTTATATTGTGGAGGAGTCCGAGGCAAAGAAGGTGAATGACACCAAGGCGGCCGGAGGCCGGGTCATCTGCGTGGGCACTACCAGCTGCAGGACCGTTGAATCAGCCTCCACAGAGGACGGCGTGCTTAAGTCAGGAACCGGCTGGACAGAGATATTTATTTATCCGGGTTACCGTTTTAAGGCATTGGATGCCCTGATTACGAATTTCCACCTGCCCCAGTCCACACTGGTGATGCTGGTCAGCGCGCTGGCCGGACGGGAGCATATTTTAAACGCCTACCGGGAAGCAGTGAAGGAACGTTACCGTTTCTTCTCCTTTGGGGATGCCATGTTTATAGAATAACACCGTTTTCTTACAAAAGTAAGGAATCCCACATCTGAAAAATAATTGAATAATGGGATAAAATGAAACCCAGGAGCTATGCGGCTTCTGGGTTATTTTGTTCCCGACATTCATGCCGGTATCATTTTTGGTATATGAAAGTATGAGTAAGACCATTTCTAAACACGATGGAGGAAACACGCCCATCAATCACATAAACAGAATCTAAAATAGTTTCCATGTATATTTTGAGGACATCCGGCGAAACGGTCTGTGCCAGGGCTTTATAATAAATATAATCCCGACCAATGAGTTTTTTCGTAATGAGGAGATGGCTTGCTTGCCGCACAAAATCCTCATCCGATAATGTGGAATTGGCATCGTGCGTAACCATACCAAGCCGGGTGTTAATGTCCTGAATCCTGGAGGATATTTCATTTTTCTGTATGATGAAATCCTTTTCGGTCATTGCTCTTTCGGAATAAAGGTATAAATCCTGCAATCGCTTCAAGGCACGTTCCTGCTTTTCCTTATCCTTACGGAGAGCTTCGACTTCTGGATTGACAGCAGCCTTTTTCTTGCGAGGGTGTTTTACAGCAAAGACATAGGAACTATCCGAGCCGTACCGAGATAGAAGATTGTAAAATTCATTCAGACCATCTTCCGAGATATGCTGCACGTCCTTGAATGAGCCACCATAAAGCAAACGCTCTTCAAGTTCCGCAGGGGAGTTGATGGAGGAAAAAGAACTTTTTGCGTTGAGCATATTCAAAATATAATTTATAACAAATTCTCCAACAATCAAATCATTTACAGATGGATTATCACACTCGTGCGTTTTCCTCTTTTTCGGGCATGAGTAAGTGGTAGTGCGGAAATTATCTGCCTGCAATCTGCCGGGAGTGGAAACCAGTTTATTACCACATTTTCCGCAATAAAGGATGCCGGAGAACACATACACATTTTTTGCCCGGTGTTTTTGCCCTGGAAGATTGGCGGTTCTTTTGTTCGCATCAAGAATATCACATAATTTTTCGTGTTCTTCCAAAGTGAATATTGCAGGATGATGGTCTGGGACAAGCACCCATTCTTCCTCCGGGTTGAGAGTTCTGTTTTCAGTTCCTTTGTAATGGTTGTACCGGTAGACACCGGCGTAAAAAGGACTGGACAGTATTTTCCATACCGCAGTAGGGGACCAGAGCGCACCTGACCGGGTAGGAATTTTCTTATCGTTCAGTAACCTGGCAGTATGAATAATGGATTTATGCTCAAAATAATCTGTTTTCATAAGCTGACACACATCCGCTTCATCCTGGATGATGGAGAACGCAGAAGTTTCCGCATCGTAGGAATATCCATAAGGAATCCTGCCGCCATTCCACAATCCCTGGTTAGCTCTTGAAATCATTGTTGCAGTAACACGCTCCGATGTCATGTTGCGTTCGAGTTCCGCAAACACTAAAATGATTTTGAGCATAGCTTCACCCATAGCATTTGAAGTATCGAACTGCTCATTTTTGCTGACAAAAGTTACTCGCAGGGATTGAAGCTCTTCGTACATTTCTGCAAAGTCCAGAAGATTACGAGAGATACGGTCTATCTTCCAGACAAGTAAATGGGAGAATGAGCCGGCACGTATTTTCTGCATCATTTCTTGAAACGCAGGCCGGTCGGTGTTTTTCCCGGAGTACCCTGCATCCTCAAATATTTCGTAATCCTCAATGCCGAGGATAAGTTCACAATATGCGATAAGGTCCTTGCGCTGCATCGGCAGAGAATCCTTATCTATCTGATGGGTTGTAGATACACGAATGTAAATAGCAACCTTACGAGGGCGTTCTGCCCGGTTATTGGCTCTTCCTGCCAATGATTTATTTCTCATAATGATTTTCCCATACAACAAGAAAAGCCCCATGCCTGGGGCTATATCGTGTCGATATGCGGTGCATATTTGTTCAGCACTGCCCAAACGACATTTTTATCATCTGAACTGGCAAGCTGATAGCAAGCGAGCAAACGTTGGAGTTCCTGAACGTAAGCATCACGCTCGCTGTCATTGCCTTTGGATGATGGCTCATACAGCTTTATGATATTGTCAGTTTTTGACATAGCACACCGTCCTTTCTGAAATTATTCCGGTTTATTAAGACGCCGGTATCTGGCATAGTCCAAAGTGATTACGCGTTCATCTTGTCGGCATACTTTTCGGGTTGGACCATATGAGTGCGTAAGAAGTCCAGACACAGTTGCTGTCTGTCCGCCGGTATGTGGGAGAAAACCTCAAGAAGTTCCTGCTCCATATCGGATAACTCACTATTTTGCGTTGATGGTTTTGCGATAGGTGGATTATCGCCATATACAAAATCATCCAATGTCATGTTGAGGTGTTCAGCCATTTCCATAACAATGTCCAGTTTCGGGGATTTTCCTGCTTTCCAGCTCCCTGTATTTCCCTCTGCACGCCCTATATCACGCAGAACTTGTGTTATTGTAGTGCCTCGCTTTTCACAGGCTTCACGAAATCTATCGTATAACATAATGACCTCCTAAAATAAAAACTCAAAAAAATGCGTTACAGGGGTTGACCTACTCAAAACTATGAGTTATAGTTACCAATGTAAGATGCATTTGAGAATGAAATAAAGATTACATACTCATTATTTTACATGAGAACCTTACAAAAGTAAAGAATAAGCGGAACCGAGAAAGGGAGGGTGCGAGATGAAGAAAAGACTTCCGCCTTGGTGCAAGTTGGTAAAGCACACCTTAATTGACAAGGACATGGATGTGTCCGAGCTGGCAACAAAAACCGGGCTGGCAAGACCATATTTATCCTCAATTATTAACGGCAGGATTTACAGCCAACCGGCAGTAAACAAAGTGAGCGATTGCCTGGGAATCAGCAATGATTACGACGCCATTTATCAACCTGCTAATAGTATAGGGCAAAGCGAAGAGAACTGACATAGAGGATGGTTACAGGATATGAACGAAAACGTGTATTTTGAGTGCAGGAAAAGAGCTGCAATACATAATGAGAGATTGAACAGCAGAGCCGGGGCGGCTGAAATACTTGGGATTTCCGAATCAACCCTTGCACATTACGAATTGGGAATAACGAAAAACATTCCTGTAGATGTGGTTGTGATGATGGCGGAGGTGTACAACGCACCAGAGCTGAAATGCATCTACTGCAAGAGCGAATGTCCGATAGGAAAGGAACTGCCAATAGCAACAGAGGCAGGGAACATAGAGGGCATTACGGTAAGAATGCTTTCAGGGTTGGAGGATGAGAAAATCGACAAAATCCAAAAAACATTATTGAGGATTGCCGAGGACGGAAAGGTTGAGGCAGCCGAGAGAGAAGAACTGAAAGAAATGGTTCAGTCTTTAGATGGAGTTTATAAGGCTATTACAGAACTGCGAATGATGGCGGAGAGGAAGTAAAAATCATGGAACTGATTGACAGACTGAAAGAAGTCCTGAAAGAAGAATTTAATATTTGCTCTGACGAGGAACTTTTGGAGGCTGTACAGTCGATGCCAGAACTTGATTTAGGGATATTCGTTACGCCGCTGAAAGGAGATAACAATGCAAAGAGCGCATAAAAGAAAAATTAAGGTCCTTGTAGTTGATGCGGCGATGATGTTTGCCGCAGTTCAAATGACAGTGTGTATGCATGGGAAACAAAGATATACTGCATCAGCGCAGGATGTATCTGGTTATGAAGTTTCTATTGAAGATAACACACAAACAATTACCACAGAGGAACCGCAGGAAACATTCAAGACAGAATATACCAGCACAATCATGAATGAAGAAATAAATGCAGATGATGCCTATATGCTTTGCAAAATAGCCATGGCAGAAGCTGAGGGCGAAGATGTGGAGGGGAAAGCTCTTGTCATGTTGGTAGTTCTGAATAGAACAAAAGCAGAGGGATTTCCTGATACGGTGTCAGAAGTGATTTACGAAAAAGGGCAATTCACACCGGTTGCAAACGGAAGATTCCAAAAAGTTGAGCCGAACAAAGAATGCTTTGAGGCTTTGCAGATGATTGTATCAGAAAAATGGGACGGCAGCCTGGGAGCAACCTATTTCGAGAGTGAAAGCAGTAGCACATGGCACAGAGATAATCTGAATTACCTGTATTCGCATGGCGGGCATGATTTTTACATAGACAGGGAGGAATGAGAAAGATGCTGGAACGCATGATAGTGAAACGCTGGATAGCATTAACTGTTGGATTCACACTGTTAGGAGTGCTCATCAGAGTGAGATACAACACGCAGGGGCATTTTGCAATAGGCGGCGAATGGTTAGCACCGGCATTTATGCTTTTTCTGGAATGGCTCATAAGGATGATGAGAGGAGTGCTGATTGATGCAGGAATTATACGAGGACATAAGAAAAGACGCAGAAAAGCAAGGGTACAGCATGACAGACAGGAAGTTTACAGAACTGGTGCAGTACGCAGAGAGAAAAGCGGCAGTAGCCGGTAAGGATGAATCTTACATTCCGTATTTACTCCCGGACGTGATAAAAGAATATTTTATCAGAAATGCAATAAATGAAGTTTCAACCGGGATGATGGAATTTGAGAGATATATAAAAACACAAAAACAGGAGGTTACAGACGATGGCAGAAATGACAGAAAAACAGTGGCTTTCAGGGGTGCAGAGTTCGATTATCAAGGAATTAACTACCCACAAAGCAGCATTGCCAGCAGGATTTAACCAGGAGCGTTTCGCCTTGAATACGGTTACGGTTATTTCCGAAATGCTGAAAGACAAAAAGAAAAAGACGGAGCTTTGCAAGCTGACATTTGAATCAATGGCAGTGTGCTTGTGCAAAGCGGCATATCTGGGGTTGGATTATTTCAACGGAGAATGTTACGCAATTCCGTATGGAGGGGAACTTAATTTTCAAACGGACTATAAAGGCGAAATCAAAATGTGCAAGAGATTTTCCAGAAATCCGATTAAGGACATTTTTGCAAAAGTGGTCCGACAGGATGATTTCTTTACAGAAGAGGTGGACGCAGGCGTTCAGAATGTAATCTACAGACCACAGCCGTTTTCCAACAAGCCAATGATTGGAGCTTTTGCGATTGTAGTTTTCAAAGATGGCTCAATGATGTATGACACCATGAGCGTAGAAGAAATCGAGAATGTCAGAAATACATATTCCAAAGCCAAAGACAGCCAGGCTTGGAAGAGTAGCACAGGAGAGATGTATAAAAAGACAGTCCTCCGCAGATTGTGCAAGCTGATTGACCTTGATTTTGACAACATCGAACAGCAGAAAGCATATCTTGCAGGCGGCGATGTGGAGTTTGAAAACGGTCAGCCGGTGTTCATTGATGGAAGAACAGCTACAGCCGCATTACCGGATAATGGCGCGCCGGTTGATGTGTTCGCGCAGATGGAGCAGGCGAAGAAAGAGCCTGTACCGGTAGAACAGTCACAACCGCAGGAAACAAAAGAACCGACACAGCAGGCAATTCCTTTTGAACAGCAGCAGGAGGAACAGCCACAGCCGATGCCTGATGGCACGGGTTTTATGATGCCGGATGAATCAGCAATGGACGATTTACCTTGGAAATAACAGGAGGATGAGAAAATGAACGAATTACAGGTAGTAGTAAAACAGGAAGTAGGAAAAATTAACTGGAATTTTGAAGAATTGAAAACGGCACTTGCCACAGAGATGAAGAAATACACTGGCATTGTGTTTGACGATGATTCAATCGCAGATGCGAAGAAAACCGTTGCATATCTTAGAAAGTTAAAAGAATCCGTTGAGGACAGAAGAAAAGACGTCAAAAAGAAGTGCCTGGAGCCATACAATGAGATGGAAAAACAGGCAAAGGAGCTGACACAGCTTATTGATGAGCCTATCAATACGATTGCAAAGCAGGTAAAGGATTACGAAGAGGAACAGAAAAAGAAGAAAAAAGAGGAAATTCTTGCATACATGGCAGAAGTGTTTGCAGAATTACCGGAAACAGTTGCCTCTAAGCTGAAATCTAAGATTTATGACAGTAAGTGGGAGAACAAATCCACCACGAAGAAAACCTGGCAGGATGCGGTAAATACTGCATTTGAGAATACAAAAGGCGACCTGAACATCCTTGATGGAATTGAGGAAGATTTCAGAGAGGATGCGAAAAAGGTATATGAGAGAAATCTGGTATTATCCGAGGCGTTATCTAAGGTCCAGGAGCTTCGCAAGCAGAAAGAAATGATTCTGGAAAGAGAAAGACAGAAGAGGGAGAGAGAAGAGGCGGCAAAGCGTGAAGCACTTGCCAAAAAGGAAGAACAGCCGCAGGAACCAGAGAAAGCACCGGAGCCTGTCGCTTCTGCAGAACCTAAGACTGAAATGGGAAAGGCAATCGAAAGCATTGAAAGACACGCATATCAGCAGGCAGTAACCGGAACGATTGCTAATCCGGTAACACAGCAGCCGGGATTAAGTGGAGGCAAAAAGATTTGGACAATCCAGGTCAGAGGAAACGAAGAACAGCATAAAAAGATTCTGGATTATATCAAATTTGTTGGAGCAGAGTACAGGGAGGTCTAAGAAATGGGAATGCAGTTGACAGAAGAAAATTATTATTCAGACATTGCAAATTATGAGTATATGTCCGTATCCCAGTTCAAGGATTTCAACGGTACATATGGCAGGGTGGCTTGCGAGGAGGCTGCCCTTGCAAAACTCAAAGGCGAGTATGCGCAGGCAAGCTCAACAGCATTGATGGTTGGCAGCTATGTTGATAGATATTTCGAGGGTACACTTGATGCATTTAAGAGTGAACACACGGAAATGTTCAAAAAAGATGGAAATCTGAAAGCGGAATATGTAAAAGCGGATGCGCTGATTCAGAGAGCAGAGAGGGACGAACTCTTTATGAAATATATGTCCGGGGAAAAGCAGGTCATAATGACCGCAGAACTGTATGGAACACCCTGGAAAATCAAAATGGACAGTTATATTCCGGGAGTTGCGATTGTGGACCTTAAAGTTATGGCATCCCTTACAAAATTGGAGTGGGTGCGAGATATAGGATACTTAGATTTCGTCCGCTACTGGGGGTACGACATCCAGGGCGCAATATATCAGGAAGTCGTATATCAGAATACCGGAAAGAGATTGCCGTTCTATATTGCCGGAATCAGTAAGGAAAGCACACCGAATATTGAGATTATCCATGTACAGGATAATTACCTGAGAGAGGCGAGGGAGGTTGTAAAAGCAAATATCAATCACGTACTGGCAGTAAAGAGAGGAGAAATCGAACCTTTGAGATGCCATTGCTGCGATTACTGCCGGGAAACTAAAGTCCTGAAAAGACCGATAGGAATAGCCGACCTTGTAGCAGAAGTTTAGAGAAATTGGAGCGGATACAATGGGAAAGTCAGAGGACAAAAAGAGCTTTCAACTTTATAACGATTATATAGACCACTTCTCGCTCATGTCTGATGAGGAGGCTGGAAAGCTGATAAAGGCAATCTTCTGTTATGTGAATGATTTGCCTTGTGAAGAGCTGGCAGGACTGCCTTTAATGGCTTTCTCCTTTATCCGGTCACAGCTCAAAAGAGATAGCGACAAGTACGATGCCAGATGTGAGATAAACAGAAGAAACGGAAAGCTGGGAGGTAGACCGAAAAAGGTACAGACAGAAGAACCGAAAAAACCGGATGGTATGGAAGAAACCCAGTCGGTTCTTGATATTCCTGGAATAGAGATGGCGGAAGAGAAAGCACCGGAGCAGGAAGTACCGCAGGAGCCACCAAAGAAACCGAAGAAAACAGAGTACAGCACAGATTTCCAGAGATTTTGGAGGATATACCCAAGAAAAGATGGAAAAGGCGAAGCGTATAAGAAATACAAGGCACGCCTCAATGATGGATGGTCACCCGATGAATTGTGCGAAGCGGCTGAAAATTACAAGAAAAAACTGGTTCGAGAGAGAACAGAGAGTAAATACATAAAACACGCCAAGACGTTCCTTAGTGAGAATACACCTTTTGAGGACTTCTTGAATAAACGGGAAAATAATAGGGTTGAGGAATCACAAGAGGATGAGGGAAACCCATTCAGATAGATTGGAGGCATAGCAGATGGAGGGAACAGCAGAATTGTTCACAGGATTTGCAGAGAGGATTGCAAGAGAAAAAGGAACACAGCAGGAAATGATGCGCGAGGGAGATTATATCGAGGACGGTCTTATCCATTGCGGAAAATGCAGAGGGAAAAGACAGACCAGAGTAAAAATCCCCGGCGGTGATGGGGCAACCATTACGGTTCCTTGTATCTGTAAATGCGAGGCAAAGGCAGAAGAGGATAGAAAGAAGCAGGAAGAGGCCAGACAGGAATTACAGCGCATGGAACGCCTGCGGTCAGCAAGTCTTATTGAGAACAGATTGAAAAACGCCAACCTTGCCACATTTCAGCAGAACAAAGATAATGCACAGCTTTATAAGATAGTCAGAAATTATGTGCAGAATTTTGACGAGATGTACAGGAACAATCAGGGGTTACTTCTGTATGGTCCAGTTGGAACCGGCAAGAGTTATGCTGCCGCTTGCATTGCAAACGAACTGCTGAATCAGAAAATACCGGTAATAATGACATCATTTGTAAAAATATTACAGATGATACAGAACAAGCAGGTGGAGGAATCAGAGCTGATAGCAAGGCTGAACAATGCAAAGCTGCTTATCATCGATGATTTAGGAACAGAGCGCAATACGGATTATGGACTGGAAAAGGTTTACAACGTGATAGACAGCAGATACCTCGCAGGAAAGCCGCTGATTCTGACAACTAATTTGATGTTGACGGATATGAAAGAAAACATGGATACGAGATACAAAAGGATATATGACAGAATTTTTGCGATGTGTTTTCCGCACAGAGTAGCCGGGGCATCCTGGAGGATGAACCAGGCGGCGGATAGATACGATGAGATGCGAAAGAGATTATTGGAGGATTAAGCGATGGAAAAAGTAGCGGAGTTGATTTGTTCAACAGTGGAGGACCGGTCAATCATGACTGGAATCCTGGTAAAAAACGGATACACAGTAGGACCGGGCAGAATCCCTAGAAAATCAGGGAAATCTTATGATTACACCTTGAAAATATACAGAGAGAAAGAGGAGGAAAAGTCATGAGCTTAGAGAAAAAGATATATCGGGAGTGGACGTTTACAGGAAACGAATCGGAAAAAGCCAGTATCAATCGTGAAATTTACAAAGAACTTTGTGAAAAGTACAAAATTTCAAGATATGAAGTGGAAAACCCGGATGATTATGACATCGTATTAAAAAGAACGGCCGGATATAATCATTCAACCTATGCAGTCATTAAGAATAACACAAATCTGTCGCAGTTGGAGCTTGCCTTGATTTGCGATGATGGAAACCTTTGCTTTGGTTACACAATGGAGGGTTCACTGTTCTATATTTTTGAAGATTAGAAAGGCGATGAATCAATGATACTGGAAATAACGGAGGCTGGCGATATGAAATCAATCAAATTTACAGTACCTGGAAATCCGTTCGGAAAACAGCGACCAAAATTCGCCAGAATGGGTACATATACAAAGACTTACACGCCAAAAAAGACAACACAGCATGAAAAAGAGGTTGCAGAGTGTTTCCTGGAAGTTGCCAGAGGCAGGAGATTTAAGGAAAAGGAGCCTCTTGATATTCGCATCATAGCATATTATCCGATACCACAATCAACCTCAAAGAAGCGGCGGAAAGAAATGCTTGAGCATAGAATCAGACCAACAGTGAAGCCGGACCTTGATAATGTGGCAAAGCTCATATATGACGCGTTGAATGGCGTAGCGTGGTATGACGATAATGCGATTGTAGATACGCAGGTGCGAAAGTTCTATTCTGATACACCAAGGGTGGACGTATTCATCCGGGCAGTGGAATAGATTTTCAAATAAAACATAGGAGGATTCAAACAAAATGAGTATTTTAAATTACGAGGAAATGACACTGGAAAGCGATACATTCCAGGCGGCAAGAGAAACATTCAATCTGATGATGCAGAAGTTATTCAGAAAGATGGAACAGTCTGATATGGACGAGGGAAGTATCGACCTCAAAATCAGCATCGAACTGAATGAGGATTTCGTACCGCAGGAAGATGGAACAACGGTAAGAATCAAAAAGCCTCTTATCAAGCATAAGATTTCCACCGTTGTGCCGGTAAAGGACAGTGCGGACGGTAAGAGAGATACAGGAATGTGCCTGGTATATGATGAAAAGCTGAAACGATATGTGCTGAAATATGTTTCTACCGGAGGACAGATGAACATTTTCGATATGGAGCAGCAGGCAGAGAACGATGCAGATATTGTGGATAGTGAAACACCAGCCGTTGAGGGACAGCCTACATACTTCCTACCGGACAATCAGGCGAATGAGGAATCAGAAGAGCCGCAGGAGGAAGAGCAGGACGGCGAATCAGACGGTATGATGACCGTACCCGATAATGTGGATGAGGAAACAGATACCGACGTTCCTAGCGGCGATTACGATAGCACAGACGATAGTGGTATGCCATTACCATTCAGCGAGGGCGATGATGATTACCCATACGATGACCCGATGGAGGAATAGAGATGTTCAAGAGAGAAAAGAGAATGCATAGCTTTATTATCAGAGCACAGGAAATCCTTGCAGATGGAAAAAGAGAAGAATCGGCAAAGATGGTCATTCAGGGGTTACAGTATTACTCCAATAAAATTATCGGAGCGGTACAGCCATATTCCAAAGCGGATGCAACTCTGTTGGTAATTGCGTTGAGATACCTGGCAGACCAGGTGGAAAAGAAAAACGGTTGCGCATTGGCAGTAAAAGCATTAAGCAAAACCATTGAATTTCCTGAACTGGAAGAGGTCGAAAAGGTAAGGAAAGCAACAGAGGGTTTGAGCAAAGAAAGTGAATAATCAAGATTCAAGCCTTGGAAAGGAGGCGATAAAGGATAAAAAAGGCGAATCGTGGAAATTTTGGAACCTGTGCAAAATGCCGCCAGCAGATATTATGGATTAAGACCATAAACGGTAAGAATATGCCAGTAAACGCAAGGCTGATAACATACCGGGTTCCGAAAGAGGGAAAAGGAAAAGAGAGAATCGTCACACCGAACGGTGAAACGGTAAGCGCGGAAATTGTACAGCCTGGGACGCAGGATGCCACCGGCGTAGGGTACATTTCACATTTTGCCACTTGCCCGGTTGCTAATATGTTCCGCAGAAAATAAAAAAATAGAGCCTCTTGCAATACGATGATTGACAATCGGCTCATAAAACACAAAAACTACTGTCATTTTATTATGACAATTCCGAAAAGTCAATCTGTAATTGTAGGAGGTCAGAGAAAGTGGGAAAAGCAGAAAGAAGAGTATCACTCACGAAAGAGGAAATAAAAGCACTCTGTGAGGAGGCTGCCGATAAAGCAGTTGAGAGAAGCGAAAAGGCAAGAAAAAAGAGTATTGCGCAGGAAAAGAAAACCCTCCTGTATAATACCAAAAAGCTGTTAGAGAATTACACGAAGCTGAAAGACTATGCAGAAAAGGCAGTCTGCACTATTGATGAGGCAGAGCAGGTGGATGAGAGCATCGTAAATATGGATGTTCTGTACGGATTCAGAATCTTTGATGAAGATAAAACGTTACATAGGCAGTTAAAGGGAATCAATGCAGTAAAATTTATGCTTGCACACGTAGACCGGATGCTGGAAGTGTACCAGAGAGAGTGCGAAACCTCATCGAATGAGATTATACAGCGCAGATGGAAAGTCATTCAGATGATGTACCTTGACAGAGAGAAAAAGAAGAGCACAAAGGAAATTGCGGAATTTTATAACATGGAATTGTCCACAATCCAGAAAGATGCAAAAGAGGCACGAAATGACCTGACGGTGCTATTTTTCGGCTTAGATGCTATGATTTTGCATGATTTTGGGAACCCGATGGATAAATAAAAAACCGTTCGGTTTATTTTGAATCCGTTTTTTTTCCTTTGACCGTCAATTCGACCGATGATATAGTGTATGGTGCAATCAGAAGAAGTTTTGATTGTAAAGAATGTGGCTGCTGTACTCGTTCTTTTTCTCGTGTGGCAGGAGAAATACCTGCCACGCTCCTAAAATTAAATATCAGTAACACGAAAAGTCATATCTGAACATGGTATGGCTTTTTGTTTTGTCCGGAATGAGGAGCGCAGAGGATGAACAGACGCAGGAGCCGGGGAAATGAAAGGAGCGAGGCAATAAATGAACAGCAGCATTGAAATTGTCATGCGGAAGATTGGAGAACTGAAACCGTATGAGAACAACCCAAGACATAATGATATGGCGGTGGATGCAGTAGCAGCATCTATTCAGCAGTTTGGATTCAAAAATCCAGTTATCATTGACAAAGATGGAGTGATTGTCGCAGGACACACCCGATATAAAGCGGCAAAGAAGCTGGGAATCACCGACATACCATGTATCAGTGCAGATGATTTATCGGACGAGCAGATTAAGGCGTTCCGGCTGGCAGACAACAAGACCGCAGAGCTGGCAGAGTGGGACGAGGACTTACTGGGAAAAGAAATGCAGGGAATCATAAACATTGATATGAGCCAGTTCGGATTTTCTGTTGGGGAGGATGAACTGGGAGAGGAGATGCAGGACGATAAGTACACTCTGAAAGTCAAAATACCGCAGTATGAAATTACAGGAGAGTGCCCGGAAATATCTGATATGCTGGATAGCAGCAAGGCGGATGAGCTGATACAGGAAGTTGAAGCCACAGACATCCCGGAGGAGATAAGGGAGTTCCTGATACAGGCGGCACGCAGACATAATGTATTTAATTACCGGAATATCGCAGAGTATTACGCACACGCAGAGCCGGAAGTGCAGAAATTGTTTGAAAAGTCCGCACTCGTAATAATTGATGTGAATGATGCCATAGCAAACGGATATGTGCAGTTGGCAACTGACATCACAGACATTATGGAGGGCGAAGCCGATGAGGAATGATTTCGCAGTTTTCATACTGACACATGGGCGAGCCGATAATGTGGTTACGGTTCCTGCAATTAAAAAGGCAGGATATACCGGTAAGATATATTTCATCATAGATGATGAGGACGAGCAGGCAGAAGAATATAAAAAGAACTTCGGGGCAGACCGAGTGATTATATTTGATAAGCAGGCAGCATATGACCGGGCAGATACGATGGATAATTTCAACGACCACAGGGCAATCATTTATGCTCGCAATGAATGTTGGAGGATTGCGGAAGAACTGGGGCTGAAATACTTCTTGATGCTGGATGATGATTACAAAAGCATTGATTACCGGTACGAGGAAGATGGAAAGCTGAAATATAAGCCATCGCATGATTTTGACAGAGTGTTTGAAGATATGATTCAGTTCCTGGAGGTGTCGGGAGCTGATACAGTGGCATTTTGCCAGGGAGGAGATTTCGTTGGAGGAGTAGACGGAGGAAACTTCCACAAAGGATTATTACGAAAGGCGATGAACAGTTTCTTTTGCAAGACAGATACGCCGATAGAGTACAGGGGAACCATGAACGAAGATGTTGTGACATATACAACATTGAGCAGCCGGGGACACCTGTTCTTTTCAAATACACAATATTGCGTGGTACAGTTGCCAACCCAAAGCCTGTCGGGAGGAATGACAGATGCGTATAAGGAGGGCGGCACGTACCTAAAAACCTTTTATGCGATTATGAGTATGCCGAGCGCTGTAAAAGTCAGCATGATGTATACCACGCACAAGAGAATATACCACAGGATAAACTGGGAACACACAGCCCCGAAAATCCTGAATGAAAAGTGGAGGAAAGAGAGAAAGGAGGATACCTAGAAAATGGAGAAAAACATAACAGGCGAAAAGATGCTAAGCCATATAGACAGGATTGCAGGGGAAAAGAAACCCATAACAGCAGATATATTCCTCACAAATTATTGCAATAACAGATGTCCCTATTGCACCTACGGACGGTGGGAGCTGGATACAGGGGCGCAGGCAATGAGATATGAGGATTTTATCACATACGCAAAAAGACTGGCAGTTATGGGTGTACAGGGATTTATACTGACCGGTGGAGGAGAGCCGACCATCAATCCTGATTTTGAAAAGATTGCAGGATGGCTTACCGAGAACAATTTCCAGTGGGGAATAAATACGAATTTCAATAAGCTGGTAAAGGTCAAACCGAATTACTTGAAAGTGTCCCTTGATGCGTACAGCAATGAAAGCTATGAGCAGTTGCGAGGCGTGGCGGCATATGAAACAGTCCGGGAGAACATAAAAGCGTATGCAGCATGGAAAAAAGAAAACAGTCCTGGCACATCTCTTGGAATCCAACAGCTTGTAAAAGAGCCGGAGGATGTAAAGAGATTTTACGATGCAAATAAGGACCTGGACGTTGACTACATGGTTTTCAGACCAGTGGAAAGCACCGCAGGAAGTTACTACAGGGATGAGAGGAAAAAGAGAGATGCGGAGGAAATAAAGAAAATCGTATCGGATATGGCGATGGATGATGAAAGGGTGACGCTCAATTTCAAATGGGGATTACTCGACAGGCAGGAAGAGAGATGCACCGCAAGCTGGGCGCAGATGGCTTTAAATGAAAAAGGCGAAGTCATGTACTGCTGTCATAAGCCGTATCAGATTATAGGTCATATCATGGACGAAGATATTCTGGCAAAGAAAATGGCGGCGGTAACGGATATGTCAATGTGCGACATACCTTGTAGAATGACAGCCCCTAATCTGGAGGTCAAAAAGATGGAGCAGGCGAGAAAGGACGCTTGCTTTATTTAATTTTATCGGAGTTGAGAACGAAGCGAGGTGGTGGCATTGGCAAATGACGAAAATCTGATACCTATGAACCGCCGAACAAAGAGCGAGCAAAGAAAAATCGCCACAGCAGGAGGTAAAGCATCCGGGGCAGCGAGGCGTAAGAAAAGGGATATGCGAAAGGCAGCCGAAATGCTGTTGAATATGCCGGTATCGAATAAGCAATCGACCATGAAAGCCACGCTCACAGCTTTAGGGATTGACGAAGAGGATATGGACTACAGTATGGGAGTGATGGCGGCAATGTTGGTGCAGGCGGCGAATGGAAATGTAAATGCTGCAAAGTTCCTAAGAGATACCGCAGGGCAGAACCCAACGCAACAGCTACAAGAAAAAGAATTTGCATACCGGAAGAAACAGGACAGAGAGGCAAAGAAAGCCGAAGAGGATGGAGGCATGACCGGTGGAACGCCAGTAGAAATATATCTGCCAGAAAAGGAGGGCGAGGACGATGAGTAATATCAAAGTCATACGGCCGCAGAAAGGACCGCAAGAAAAATTCCTTTCAACAACAGCAGATATTGCTATTTACGGTGGAGCCGCAGGAGGCGGAAAGTCATACGGATTGCTGATTGAGCCTTTGAGGTATAAGAACAACAAACGGTTTGGTGCTGTAATATTCCGACACGAATATAAGCAGATATTCAACCAGGGCGGCTTGTGGGATACGAGCAATGACGTATATGGAGATATAAAGGGAGCCGATGGAAGATACAGCGCAGGTATGTGGAAGTTCAAAAACGGTATGACAGTTGCATTTGACTATATCAACCGAGATGATGATTTGCAGAAATGGCAAGGTTCGCAGATAACCATGATAGGATTTGATGAGCTTACCCATTTTTCCGAGAAACAATTTTTTTATATGCTATCCCGAAACCGTAGTGTTTGCGGAGTAAAGCCATACATGAGAGCAACTTGCAATCCAGATGCGGATTCGTGGGTTGCTGATTTTATTTCATGGTGGATAGACCAGGACACCGGCTATCCGATAAAGGAACGTTCCGGCAAGAAGAGATGGTTCGTCCGCATTAACGAAACTGTTATGTGGGCTGCCACAAGGAAAGAGGCTGTACAGATTGCCCTTGATGCCAATATAGGCGAGGAAGAGGCAGAAACAATGCCGAAATCTGTCACATTCATTATGTCCACGTTGGATGATAACAAAATCTTGATGAAAGAAAACCCAGGATACAAAGCCAACCTGTTAGCATTGACGGAGGTTGAGAGAGAAAGGCTTCTCCGAGGCAACTGGAAGATTAAGGCAGCCGCAGGCTTGATGTTCCGCCGCACAAAGGTAAATATGCTGGAAGAATTACCGACAGACGTTATCAAGTGGGCGAGAGGATGGGACCTTGCAGCCACATCCGAGGATGAAAAGGGCGACCCGGCATATACAGCCGGTGTTCTTATTGGCAAGAGGAGGAACGGACGTTATATCATTGCCGATGTTATCAATAAAAGACTTAGCTCGGCAGATGTCCGGGAGATAATAAAGCAGACCTGCATTACCGATAGGGCAAAGCACAAAAGAGTTTTCACAAGACTTCCGCAAGACCCAGGACAGGCAGGAAAGGACCAGGCGCAGAGTTTCTTAAAATTCTTAGCCGGTTTTACTGTTAAGTGCATCCCTGAATCCGGGGATAAGGTTACAAGAGCAGAGCCGTTTTCTGCACAGTGGTTAGGACTTGAGGGAATGGATAAAGGCAACGTTGATGTGCTGATAGCTCCCTGGAATGAGATGTATTTCAACCAGGTTGAGAGTTTCCCGGAAAGCAAGTTCAAGGATATGGTGGATGCGAGCAGTTCGGCGTTTACAGAACTTGAAAGCGGAAATACATATTCCGCACCTCCGACAGATGGAGGATTGAGCAAAGAAAGTTACTGGCGAAAGTGAGGTGGTAAAGATGGCCGATAACAAAGAAATTGGACGAATAGGACAAAGGCGATATGGTGGAGTGATTTACGAAGAGTTCCTGCATGAGCTTAGAGGAAAACGAGGGATAGAGGCTTACAGAGAAATGTCTGAAAATGACGATGTTGTAGGCGCTATCCTTTTTGCTATCGAAATGTTGGTTCGACAAACCGATTGGAATGTGGAGCCAGGAGGAGATAGCCAGGCGGATATTGATGCAGCAGAGTTTGTAGAAAGCTGCATGAATGATATGCAGAGCACTTGGATTGATACCATATCAGAAATCCTGTCATTCCTCACATTCGGATGGAGCTATCACGAAATTGTGTACAAACGAAGAATGGGGAGGACAAAGGACAGCAGAACACGAAGCAAATACGCTGATGGGCTTATTGGATGGAAGAAACTTCCGATACGAGCGCAGGAAACCCTTTACCAGTGGGAGTATGACGATGAGGATAACCTGTTAGGCATGACGCAGATGCCGCCACCGTCATATAACCTGTATACGATACCGATTGACAAGGCATTGCTTTTCCGAACCAAGAGCCGAAAGGACAACCCGGAGGGCAGGTCTATTTTGCGTAATGCGTACCGTTCCTGGTATTTTAAGAGAAGAATACAGGAGGTTGAGGGCATAGGCATTGAACGTGACCTTGCAGGGCTTCCGGTAATGTATGCACCGGCAGACTTGGATATATGGAATCCTGACGATGAACAGGCGCAAACAATCCTGAATGGGTTACAGACGCAGGTACGCAATATCCGCAGGGATGAAATGGAGGGCGTTGTTCTTCCAGATGGGTATAAGCTGGAACTGTTGAGCACCGGAGGCAGCCGACAATTTGATACAAATGCAATCATCAACCGCTATGATAACCGTATTGCAATGACGGTACTGGCGGATTTTATATTTTTGGGACATGAGCAAAACGGCAGTTGGGCGTTGAGTTCCGACAAAACAGAGCTGTTTTCAATGGCGTGTGGAGCATTCCTTGATATTATTTGCGAGACATTCAACAGCCAGGGAATCCCGGCATTGATTGATATTAACGGAGACCATTTCAAGGGCATCACGGATTATCCCAAAATGACACATGGAGATATTGAGGATGCGGACATTGCTAAGGTATCAACATTCATCAAGGATATGACTGGTATCGGTGTACTGGTTCCTGATGATGGCTTAGAGGATTACATCAGACAGGTGGGACATTTGCCGGAGAGAACCACAGACACAAGAACACCTGATGAGGTAAGAGAGGAACAGCAGACGCAGAACCAACCGCCAGAAAGCGTAACAGCGGCAGGGAAACCGCCAAAGGATGGCGATGGAGAAATGGGCGATGTAACCGAAGCGGCTAAACGGAGGCTAGGGAGGTACTAATCATGGCGATACTGATAAGACCTGGAAAGAGATTCAGAAAAGCCAGAGCCGGTAACGGTGCGGAAATCCTGAAAAAGTTGGAGGATTACCTAAAATCAGCCAGTACAGAGCCGGTTGAATTGTTATGCGGATTCTGGAAAGACCAATCCAATGCCATCACATACCAGGAATTAAGACAGGCGGTGCTTGATGGAGAACTGGACGAAAAGACAGCAGATGAATGGATGCAGGACTACTCATTACTGGTACAGGGAAAGCTCAACGGTATGTGGCAAAATGCAATCGTAGCCGGTTCCACCAGTCAGCCGATAATCCAGGCTCTTGCAGATACGGATTACATTTTCTCGACGAAGCAGGTTATTGGATGGATACAGGAAAGAGGAGCAGAGCTTGTGACGCAATGCACCGATACGCAGAAAGAGGCAATCAAGGTATTCCTGGAAAAGACAGTCCGGGAAAGACATTCGGTTGATGAGCTGGCGAAGATGATTCGCCCATGCATTGGACTGACGAAGCCACAGGCGAAAGCAAATATCAAATACTATGAAAATATGGTCAAGACCTTGAGAGAACAGCATCCGAGAATGAAAGCAGAAAGCATCCAGAAGAAAGCCAGGGCAGCCGCAACAAAGTATGCGGAACGCCAGCACCGGCAGAGGGCAGACAATATTGCACAAACAGAAATGGCATACGCTTATAACAAGGGAGCTGATGAGAGCGTGAGACAAGCGCAGGAACAGAAACTTATAGGCGAGGTCGTAAAGAGGTGGAGCACATCAGGCGATGATATGGTGTGTTCTTTGTGCAGCTCTTTGGAGGGCGTAGAAATTGGCATGGATGAGGAATTTTCTTTCAAGGGAATAGGAACCAAAGTTACAACCGACCTTACACCACCAGCGCATCCGAGATGTGCGTGTGCTATTGAGTACATAGAGGTCACACCTGATAAAAATAAAAAGTAGAGGAGGCGAGGAATCATGCAGAAGTTTTCAGAGTTGATAAAGAAATCAACGGAAGATGGAGCCGGAAAGAAGAAAAGACCGGCAGTTCAGAAAGGACGGTTCAAGATTGCAAAATCCGATGATGATAAGATGCTTGCGTTTGGATGGGCGAACGTATCCATTACCGCTGATGGGGAACTGATAGAAGATTACCAGGAGGACATCATCGAACCAGAGGAACTTGAAAGTGCTGCCTACAAGTTCGCAGAGCTGTACCGTGAGGGCGGAGAGATGCACGAAAGAGGCGGAGCCGCAGTCCTTATCGAATCAGTGGTATTTACCGAAGAGAAGATGAAAGCAATGGGAATCCCGGAGGGCACGTTACCTGTCGGATGGTGGATAGGATTCAAGGTGCTTGATGAGGATGTCTGGGAAAAGGTCAAGAGCGGCGAATACCCGATGTTCTCCATTGAGGGAGAAGCAGAGCGAGTGGAGGTTGAGGAAGAATGACAATACTTGCAGGAATAGGGATTTTTCTTTCCGGTGTGGCTGTTGGGATGGTTTTAATATCCCTAAGTGCAGTCACAAGAAAATATTTCGATGAAAAATAATAACGGTAATACAGGGAAACATCCGAAAGGGTGTTTTTCTTGCATTATAAAGAATCTTTAAGAAAGGAGCAGAGCAATGGCAACAAAATTGAAAAACCTCAAAATCACAAAAGTTGATTTTGTGGACGATGGAGCCAATCCAGAGGCACACATCCGATTGTTTAAGAGCAAAGACGGAGTGGAGCCACCACATGACGAGGGAGCAGAGAAGAAACCGAATATCTGGAAACGTTTGATTACGGCAATCACAAAGGCCGCAGGGAGCGAGACGGATACATCGGAGCTGGAAAGCGTGATAGATGATATTCAGAAGAGTTCGGAGAGCTTCGGAGAAAGAATAGCCGAAGTCAAAAACCGAAAGATTGCAGATGAAATCTGGGATATCTGTTACGCTCTTCAATCTTCTCTGTGTTCTATCCTGAATGATGAGGACATGGATGGAACCAGCGCAGCAACCGCAATGCAGGAAAGCCTTGACGAGTTTAGTGAGTTTACGAAAGAAGCAATCTCACAGTGGTCCAGCGGAAAGGCAACAAACATTGTGAAGAAAGAGGTGGTTACTGCATCAGACTTGGCGATGATGAAATCCATCCGCAACAGATTGGATGATACCATCGAAAAGGCAGAAAAGGCACAGGAGGAACCTGGAGCCGAAGACCCTAAGAAAAAGGACCAGAACAAAAAACAGAACGATGCGAAAGGAGCAGAAGAAATGAAGATTGACAAGAGTAAACTTACACCTGCGGAACTGGCTTTTTTACAGTCCATTGAAAAACGTTACGGTGAAGAGGAGGGCGCGGGAGCAGAGGGAGTAACACCACCGGCGCAGAATACAGACCCTACACCGGCAACAGGAGTTGGCAAGGCCAATACACCTGCACAGGGAACAGATGGCGGAGAGGATATCTACAAGGGTATGCATCCGGCAGTAAGAGCAGAGCTTGAGAACTTAAAGAAGTTCAGAGAGGCAACAGAGGAGCGTGAGTTTGAAGGCGTTGCCAAAAAGTATGAAATCATCGGAAAGAAGAAAGAGGAGCTTGTGCCGGTGCTCAAAAACCTGAAAGCTGCAGGAGGCACAGCATACACAGATATGATTGCTGTACTCGATGGTGCAGTTGCGGCCGTTGAGAAATCCGGTGCTTTTACTGAAATTGGTAAATCCGGTGGAGCTGGCACAACAGATGGCGCAGCATGGTTAAAGGCAGAAACCCAGGCGGCAGAGGTTATGAAGTCAAAGAATGTGACAAAGGCACAGGCACTTGATGAAGTATTCCAGAATGACCCGGAACTTGCAGCAGAATGTGAAAAGGAGGAGTAAGACATGGCAGATTATTTTGGCACAAGCATCAATGAAAGCCCGACTATCGTGTTAGAGGCTGGAAAAGACATTGAGGGCGCACAGGGAATTGCCCTGGCAATCAAGAATGGTAAGGCTGAAAAGCCGACAGCCGGTGCAAATGTTATCGGCTTATCACTGTTTACGAATGATGAGAAAGTAAAGGCCGGTGATGATGTAGACATCCAGGTAAAGGACATCGGAAAGTGGATTGCCGGAGAGGCAGTTGCGGTTGGAGATGAGCTTACAACCAATGCAGAGGGAAAGGCAGTAAAAGTGGCGGCAGGTAATTTTATTACAGCAGTTGCCCTTAGTGCAGCAGAAGCAGGTAGCGTGGTAAAGGTTCAGCTTATTAAGGCTGGCTACAAACCGAAAGAGTAAGAAAGAGGAGGACTATAAACGATGGGTAACACAAGAGAAGTAAACGGAAATGCGGCGATTCTTGCGAGAATCAATAAGGGATGGAAACCTAACCGCTATTTAACAAACATGAGCATGGCTTATTTTGCTGACCCGAAAGACCATGTTGCAACCAGTATTTTTCCGATTTGTCCGGTGGATTTTTCTACCGGATTTTATTATGAATTTCTGAAAGGCGACCTTGCAAGAGATAATGTTGCGAGAAAGCCGGCTTTCGGTAAAGTATCACCGGCAAAGATGGGACACACTGATAACAGCTACAAATGCGTTGTAGACCAGATTATCGTAGGCGTAGACCAGATTGGAGCCATAAACTATCAGCGTGCAGGAGTACCGGCATCCATCGACCCAAGACGTAGCAAGGTACGTTTTGTATCAGAACAGCAGTTGCTTCACCTTGATATTTTATTCGCAGAGAGCTTTTTCAAGACAGGAGTTTGGGCGAATGAGTTCACTGGTATTCCATCTGGTACACCGAGCGGCAGCCAGTTCCTGAAATTCAATGATGCGAATTTCGACCCGGTTAATTTCTTCGATGCAAGAAAGAGAGAAATCAAGCTGGCAGGCAGACGTATGCCGAATAAGTTAAGCCTCGGCTATGATTCATTCACAGCATTAAAGAATCACCAGGACATCCTGGAGCGTGTGAAGTACACAGGCGGTACGGCAAATCCGGCAATCGTAAATGAACAGGTACTTGCACAGGTACTTGGATTTGAGGAAGTAAAGGTCCTGGAGGCAACATACAATGCCGCAGAAGAGGGACAGCCGGACGATATGAAGTTTGTATGCGAATCTGATGGAGCATTACTTACATACACAACAAATGCACCGGCTATTGATGAGCCGTCCGCAGGATATATCTTTACATGGGATATGCTCGGCAACGGAAACTACATGGCAACAGACCAGTTCGAGGGCGAGGGTGGTACTCATTCAGAGTTCATCGAGGGCTTAATGTCTACGGATATGAAGAAAACCTCCGATGACCTGGCTTGCTACCTGTCTGCGTGTGTGTAAACAGTAAGGAGGTACAGCGATGAGCTATGTTTGTACAAAAGCTCTTCGTATCAGTGGTGTTGATTATGCCCCTGGGGATGCAATCCCTGATGGGGCAATCCGCCCTGAAAGAGTAAGAGCATTAAAAACATCCGGCTTTATTGGAGAGCTTACAGAGGAAGTAGCACCACCGGCTGATAAGAAACCGGAGGAAAAAGTGGTTATCGAGCAGGTAACAATCCCGGTAAAGGCAGAAGATGGCAGAGAAATGGAGGTATCACTTGTGCTTTCAGGAGTTGTGAAAGTATTTGAGGTTATGCAGATGCCGGAAGAGGATGCTGTCAAAGAAATTGCAGGAATCGAGGACGAAAACATCCTTATTACGATTCATGCCACAGAGAGCAGAGAAGCGGTAAAAGCGGCGGCGAAATCCAGAGCCGTTGAATTGAGCACAGGCGGCAAGAAAAAGGCAGCCACAGGCGGTAAGAAGTCCACAAAGGGCAATGCAGAGGACAAAGCCAAAGATACGGCAGAAAAGTAAAGGTGGTGCTTGAATATGGCAACAGGAAGTTACAGTTACGACCCGGCAGACCTTAAAGGAAACACGATGAGCCGTATGCGTTTTGAGCTTGGAGATACGATGGTACAGGGAGCCGAAAATACTTGCGCGGTAACGGATGAGGAAATCAATGCTGCCATTGAAATGCACCCGAAGTCATGGAAGAAAGCAAAGCTGATGCTGGTAGAGAGTATCTACCGGCGTTTTTCGTATGAGGTGGATACAAAGACAGGACCATTATCTTTGAGCCTACACGAAAGGGCGGAAACCTGGAAAGAGGCATACGAGGCATTGAAAAAAGAAGTCAAAGCCGAAAATATTTCCGTTCCGGCATTTGCAGGAAACGCAGGCAAGAAACCACCGTATTTCTTTACCGGTATGCAGGAGAATGAAAGGACGAGGCAGGGATGATAAATGCAAACATGATGTATTTAAGACCTGGCAACCTTTTCAAAGAATTTGTGATTGAAAATAACCGGCAGAAAGTGACATCCACCGGGCGAGTAGTGAATGACCATAAAGGGGACGGCGTAAAAACTCTGTATGGATGCCTTGCAGATGCAACCACAGAAACTGCGAAAAATAAGTCTACCGAGGACCATACCGTTACACATACGATTGTGCAGAGAGGAACACCTTTAGCGAAGAAAACTGATAAATTAGTGCTGGGAAATCGTGTTTTTTATGTTGTTGCAGTAGATGATACAGGAGGTCTTGGAATTTCCACCCTGTATTATGTCGAGGAAAGGGATGATATAAAAAATGACACCAGAACAGGCTCCTGATGGAGTAAGAGAAGCAGTCGAAAAAGAGGTAAAGCACATCAATCAGAAAGTCCGGTCAAAGGCAGCCAGGGTAAATAACGCATTGAGAAATGCAGAGCTGGAAGTGCTGAAAGGCCAGAGAGGCGGAAAGAGATACCGCAAGCCGCATTCCAAACGTACCTACCAGGCATCATCACCCGGAGAACCACCGGCAAGAAGAACAGGCGCATTGCGATTGCAGTGGGCCAAAGGCGTTGAGGGTGGTTCATCTGGAAGTGGTGGAGCAAAATATACGGCATACATCGAAAGCCAGGTCCCGTATGCAGGATATTTGGAAAACGGTACAAGCAAAATGGCGGCAAGACCGTATGTGGAAAAAATCAAAGAAAAGGCACTGCCGGAAATAGAAAGTATTTTCAGCGAAAATAGCTGATAGGAGGCGAAGAGATGGAACTGATTACAGAAAAGCCAGTGAAGCAGTTCGACACATCCGCCATAGCGAAAGGCAATCTCATATATGCAAAGCATTCCTCATGGGATGCAGGAAAGAGTGGATTCGTTACAGGAGTGAACGGAAACGAAATTGCGGTGCAGTTTCATCCGGGCATTGGAAATGTGACGAATCATTTTTTTATCCTGGCATCAGAGGCAGCCGCAGGACAATGGGAAATCCGATGGTCTGTGGATATGTCCGAAGTATACGAGTACGGCATAACGCATGAGGAGGAGCCTGTCGAGAATGGAGGGCAGGAATGAAACTGGAAGAACTGATTCAAAAAAGATTTACAGAGCGTGAGGGATTAACAAAATTCCTTGCCAAGTTTGGGGATTACCCGGCGGTATTCAGCCCGGAGGCTCCAAAGGATAACCAGGACTGGGGTACAGATGTTCATTATCCGAGGCTTGTATATAACTATGATATGCAGGCGGATGAGGAGCGAAAGAGCGCAGGAACATTGTCCGTATCGTTGTTATGCCAGAATACAGAGGATGCGACAGAGGAAGATATAACACCAGAAATGCTCGAACCATTGGTTCGGTATTGCCTGAAAGATGTGTTGCTTCATTCCGATGATGGAAAGCTGTATGCATTCGCATGGAACCGGACGGACGCATTTGAACTGGCAGAAAGCAAAACAGACCTTATCATCGGCAGCGATGTGAGGTTTGACATCCTGGAATATACAAGCCAGGAAACAACCGACCCGGACCCGGTAATGGCAATGAATAAGTTCGTAAAAGAACTGTATCCAGAGTGCATCGTGGTAGGGCTTGACCGTATGGAGGAAATGACAGAGGCTTCGAGAGAAACGCCTGTAATATATTGCAGGCTCAATAGCATGGAAAAAGTAGAGGAAACGAATACGGTTGTTTGGATGGATGGTAAACTTGCCATCCATATTTTATGCCCGGACACTGATATGAGGCTGAAAATGGCAGCAGCTATCACAAATGCGATGTCACTGGACGGAGAAGTCACAATGCTGGATTGCTCACCAATGTTTATCCGCAAGTTACAGATGGACAATAAATCTGATTACCTGAAAGACGGTCAGATTTTTGTAACAGGCCGGTATGGATTATTGCGATATAAAGCAAAACCACATCAGCTTAATAGAACCACGCAAAATTATTTTTAGGAGGTATGAAGATGCCAAGAACAAAAGTAGAATCCACAGCAGATGCAGTGGAGGAACAGAAAACCGATGCTGTCGAAGATACCGCACCGGTACAGGCAGAAGAGCCAAAAGCTCCGGCAGAATCCGAGTACACAATCGAGGAACTTGCAGACGGGGCAGGAAACATTTTCAAAGTCCAAAGAGAATGTGTTGTTGCGGCATTAAAAGTCGCAGGAGTAACAACGTGTACAGTGTCTAAAGCCAAAGAGCTTGTGGACGCATTTATGAAAAAGGAGGTCAAATAAGATATGGCTGGAACTTATGTCTTAGGAGAAACAAAAGTCAGACCGGGAGCATATTTCAATATTCAGAAGAAAGGGACAGGACAGCAGAGTGGCACTGTAAGCGGTGTTACGGCTGTCCTTTTTCGTTCCGATTTTGGACCGTTAAATACTGCGGTTGAATTAAATCCTGATGATGGATTTGCAAACACTTTCGGTAATGGAGGCACAACAGATGCTATCCAGGAGGCAATCAACGGCGGAGCGCAGACAATTATTGCTTGCCGAGTTGGTAATGGAGGAACACAGGCAACTGCCACTCTGAACACAGCAGAGGGACAGGCAGCAGTAAAAATCACAGCAGCATATCCGGGAAAGAAAGCCTTTACTGTAACGGTAAGGGAAAAGCTGACAGACAGCACCATGAAAGAGTGCATTATCTATGCCGGTGTGACAGAATTTGAGAAAGTCGAATTTACCGCAGGCGCAGGAGAAGCAAAAGCACTTGCAGATGCATTTGCAGCAACGAAGAAATTCAAAGCAGAGGTACAGTCTGGAAAAGACCAGGCAATCGTGATGAATGTATCACAGAACGCCTTTACTCCGGGAACTGACCCGCAGGTTACGAATGAGGATTACTCAAACGGATTTGTAGCTGTCGAGCCTTACGAGTTCAATACAATCTGTGTTGATACGGAGGAAACAGAAGTACATATCCTGATGCAGTCATTCATGAAACGTATTTTCGGTGTAGGTTCCCTGACACAGGGAGTTGTAGCAGAAAAGCATACTGTTGACCTGGAAACCAGAATGAGCCATGCGGCATCATTCAATGATGAAAAAATGAACTATGTTCTCAATGCTTATGTGAATGAGCAGGGCAAGGAGATTGACGGATACCAGACGGCGGCACGTTTGGCAGGAATGATTGGAGCTTGCGCTTCAAATTCTTCCCTTACACATACTGTTGTGAGTGGATTCAGTGAAATCCTGGAACGCCTCACAAATACACAGATGATTGCCGCAGAAAAGAAAGGCTGCATCGTACTTAGCTACAGCAGCGCAAAACAGGTGTGGATTGATAATGCTATCAACACTCTTATTACACCGGCTGACAATCAGGATGATGGTTGGAAGAAAATCAGAAGAGTAAAGACCAGATTCGAGCTTATCCGCAGAATGAATGCGGCGGCAGATGCACTTGTCGGAAAAGTAGATAATGACAAGGACGGTCGAAGCACTGTAGTAAGCCAGTTACAGGCAATCGGTGACAATATGATTGCCGAGGGAAAACTGACAGCAATTACCGTTTCCGAAAGCACAGTAAATGTGGCTGATGGGGACAGTGCTTGGTTTGATATTGACGTTGTTGACAAGGATTCTATGGAACACATCTACCTGTCATACAGATTCCAGTTCAGCACAAATGCATAAGGAGGTAACGGAAGATGATTAACACAAGAGCAGCCGGAGATTCTCGTTTTGCGAGAACCGGTAAAGATGGAGCGATTTATAACGCTGATGGCGTGTTGCTGGCTACCGTAGACAGCTTCACAGCCAATGTAACTTATAACAATGCCGCATATTCCGTTTTAGGAAATGCGCAGGAGCTTGAAACCGCAAACACATTTAAGGTTGCCCTTACAATGTCCCAGGTTGTGGTTGAGGATGATGCTTTCATCCAGGAGCTTGTCGAGGCTATGGAATCACAGACAATGCCTGTATGGGATTTCCAGGGCGTGCTCAAAGGAAGAAACGGCACCGAGGAAAGAATGGTGTATCGTGAGTGCATTCCGAGCGGACAGGTTGATTTACAGAACATTACCGTTGGGGATGTTATCAAGAGAGCATGGAACTTTGCGGTCAACAGACCACCGAAATTACAGAACTTACTGGCACTGGGTTAAGAGATACAATGCGATTCACCGGAGGGTGCCGAGATGGCATCCTCCATTTAATTTTAACAATATTTTTTGAAAGATGGAGGAAAAAACGATATGGCAGATACAACAAAAAAAGCAAGTGTACAGATTGTAAATGAGGAGCAGGAGAACATGGCAGTTACAGAGGTGGAAACAACCGAAGAGGAGAACAAAACCCTCATCAGAATGAATGAGGATGATTTCATCCAGGGACTTATCAGTGCGGCTGATTATGCGAAAGATGATACACAGCGCATCGAAATTGCCAGAAATGGAAAGGTGCTTTTCGCATTTGAAATCAGACCGTTATCCGAAGAGGAATACAACAAGTGCAAGAAGAAACACACCAAGTATGTGAGAAACAAACAGTTCGGTATGAAATTACCGGAGGAAACAAACACTGTCAAATTCAGAGATGCACTGATTTATACAGCAACGGTTGAAGCAGACCGTGAAAAGCTCTGGGATAACAAAAAGGTATGGGAAAGCCTTAGAGCAAAAGACCTCCAGATTATGAACGGTCTGGATGTTATCGAATACTGCCTGAAAGCCGGAGAGAAAGACAAGATTATTGAGTGCATCGATTCTCTTAGCGGATTCGAGGAGAATATCGAGGAAGTAGCAAAAAACTCATAAAAGCCGGAGGAAAGACTTGTCTGTTGCATCACATATTCCAACGGACAGGAATTACACCGGATGAATTTTATAAAAAACCGCATGGAGTACAGGCGTTTATGCTTGCGTCCATGCGGATTTATTTAGAAAGCACGAAAGGAGGGGAGGAGGATGGCGGAAACAATACGAATTGAGATACCTATTGAAGTTGATGATAACACTGGTCCTGGTACATCGAGTGTTGAAAAGAACATGAACAAAGTCAAGGATGCAGCCGACAAAGTGAAAAGTTCTACCGACCAAATGAGTACATCTGCGAAAAAGGCAAATGATGAGGTTACAAAGTTTGACCGGTCGGCACAGAAAACACAGAAAAGTTTGTTGTCATGGGCGAAAGAAAAGTATTCGGTGCTGTTGGAGGCGAAAGATAAGGTTTCGCCAATATTGTCAACAATCAAGGGCGGTCTTACCAGTTTTGGAAGAAAGACCTGGAGCGTAACGATGAAAGCAGTAGACCTTGCCACTGCACCGATACGAGGTGTAATAAACCTCCTAAAAAATCCAATCTTGCAAGTGGGGGCGGTTCTCGGTGTCAGTATCGGATTGAAAGATACGATTGATACATATAAGGACTTCGAGGCCGCTATGTCACAGGTCAAAGCAGTAAGCGGGGCAACCGGCAGTGAATTTGATAAATTAACAGCCAAGGCAAAGGAGATGGGAGCGACCACAAAATTTACCGCCACGCAGAGTGCAGAGGCGTTTAATTACATGGCTATGGCCGGATGGGATTCACAACAGATGCTTGATGGTATCGAGGGAATCCTGAATCTGGCAGCCGCATCCGGGGAGGATTTAGGAACAACCAGTGATATTGTAACAGATGCGCTTACAGCGTTTGGCTTGAAAGCCAGCGATGCGGCGCATTTTTCAGATGTATTGGCACAGTCGGCGGCGAGTGCAAATACCAATGTTTCCATGATGGGAGAATCTTTCAAATATGTTGCACCAATCGCAGGAGCGATGAAGTACAGCGTCGAGGACACATCTCTCGCCCTGGGACTGATGGCAAATGCAAGCGTAAAAGGTTCGATGGCTGGTACATCCTTAAAAACAGCGTTGGCGAATATGGCGGCACCAACAGATAAGATGGCAACCGCCATGAAGAAATACGGAATCAGCCTTACGGATAGCAACGGAAATATGAAAACACTGAAAGGTGTTCTGGATAATTTACGTTCAAGCCTGGGAGGATTATCTGAAACCGAAAAGACAGCAGCCGCAAGTACCATTTTCGGTAAAGAGGCTATGTCTGGTATGCTGGCAATTATCAATGCGACAGAATCCGATTACAACAAACTGGCTGAATCTATCAACAATGCAGATGGAGCCGCATCTAAAATGTCTGACACTATGCTGGATAACTTAGAGGGTTCAATCACATTGCTGCAATCAGCTATGGATGGAGTAAAAATCTCATTCGGAGAAAGATTATCTCCTTATGTGAGAGGCATTGCGGATTGGCTGACGGAGCAGATGCCGGAAGTTGAGCAGGGACTTAATGAGACGATGGACTGGGTAGACAGCAAAGTGGACCGAATGAAGAGGAAATTCAAAGAATTATCACAGTCGGATGAGTGGAAAAATGCGGATTTCTTCGGAAAAGTGAAACTTGCCTGGGATGATTTCATCGCAGAACCGTTCAGCGAATGGTGGCACAGCACCGGAAAACAAAAAATCGCAGATATTGCAGGCGATATGGGAACCAGCATCGGAACCGGATTAAAGCTCGGAATACTAACACTTCTTGGAGTGGATGTTTCGGACACTTTGAATGAGGGCGCGAGCGTTGGGGCTTCGTTTGCGAAAGGATTTGCAGAGGGGTTCGATACAGATGCGATAGCAAGCAAACTGTTTGAGGGCTTCGGAAATATGGTAAAGAGCGCAGGAAAGTTACTTCCAGGGGGAAAATTGGCAGATTTATCCTCCATTTTTTCTGCAATTATGCTTGCCAAAATCGCAGGTCCGGTTGCGAGCCTTGGCAAAGGTGCTTTCAGCGTAGGAAAAGCAATTTTCGGTAAAGATGCAACCACCGGAACATCACTGGCAGGAAGTATTGGAAGTTCAATCATGGGTTCAGCCGCAAAGGGAACCGGTCTGAAAGGACTTGGCGTAACGATGGGTATGATTGGAAACACTCTTGGTTCTGGAGCCACTACCGGTGCAGGATTGATTGCGGCAGGAACAGCCGGTACAGCCGGAGGGGTAGCCGCAGGAGCAACACTTGTAAGTGCAGGAATTGATGCGTACAAAGCATTGAAATCCGATGATAAAGCCGAAAAGTCAGCTTATGGAGAATCCGCCGCATGGAAAGCAGGGGGAGTTGCCGCCGGAGCAGCCGCAGGTGCGGCAATCGGTAGCATTATTCCTGGTCTTGGTACTGCGGTAGGTGCCTTGGTAGGAGCAGGAGTTGGAGGCATTGCAGGCTGGATAAAGGGAAACAAGGTCAAGAAAGAGTATCAGGACAATGTGGAGGAGATGCAGAAAGAAGCTGAAAAAGCTCAAAAGGTATTCGATGCCACTGGATTATCAATCGACAAAGTAAGATTTGCGAATGATGATTTGAACGATGCAATGAATGACAGTTCCGTAACTGCAGAACAGCTTGCGTCATACATCCAGGAGGATGTTGCAAAGGTCGGAAAAGAGGCTTTCGGTAATATAAAGTTATCGCTTAGTGAAATCAAAGACCTTGCGAATAAAATCACGTTTGCTGATATGGGCGATGGAATCACAAAGTTCAATGAGGCAACGGAGAGCGCAAAAGAATCCTTATCATCGTTGGAGAGTTCTGTTTCCACGATGAAAAAGGAAAACTGGAAAGTTGGTCTGGGTATGCAGTTATCCGAAACGGATATGGATGATTACAAAACATCCATTGATAATTTTGTGAAGTCGGCGCAGGACTACATCGAAAACAGCCATTACGAGGCTACAGTTGCCCTAGAATTGCTTACAAACGGCGAGGGCAGCACAGAGGGGCTTGACAGTATGTATAACAACATGAAATCCCAGATAGAAGAACTATCGGGAAAATTGAGTGATACAGTGAACATTGCCCTGGAAGATGGAGTTATCACGCTGGATGAATCGAAAGAAATCACAAATCTGCAAGAACAGATTACAGCAATTACAGAGAAAGTATCAAAAGCGCAGGAGGACGCATCGTTCCAGACCTTGAAAATCAAGTACGGAAATGGTGCAAGCCTTGATATTGATTCATTCAATCAGTTGCAGGAGGAGTTACAGGCACAGGTAAGTTCTTTCAAAGAAACTTACGATAATGCGCTTACAGTAACCCTCACAAACCTTAACTTACAGTTATCTGAGGGAGCTATCACGCAGGAGCAGTACGATGCGGCTGTACAGGAGGCTACCGATGGATATTACGCAAACATCAACGATATGGAGGTGAGAGTATCAAGTTTCAATCTGGATACGATAGCAGAGGCTTGGAATGATGAGCTTGCCGGTATTATGCCGGATATGGAGGGTAGCGTTTCTGAAAAATTGAACGCTGCTTTACAGACTGCATTATCAGAAAAACCGGATATATCAAGCTGGACCCAGGAGGATATGATGGGATGGCTTGGACTTGATGATATGAGCATAGACACATCAGCTTTTGAAAATATCTATCAGGAGTTGGTGGCAACAGCAGAAAATATGGCACCGACAGCCAAAGAGGAAATTGTGCAAAGTCTGAAAGAATCCATCCCAACGATGGAGGAAGTCATGGCAGAGTACGGCCCGATTTCCAATGAGGCATACGAATCCATAGTAGAGCAGTATAAAGAGGCAATGAACAGCTCTTTTGAGAGTGCGGATTTTTCAGGTATCGGCACAACATTGAGTACGAAGATGAGCGATTCGATTCTGAATACTGATACGTCTGCATTCTCGACGGCATTTGCAGAGCTTGGAACAAAATCTGGAACCGATGCGGCAACAGCTTTCCAGGCTGCGGATTATTCCGGTGTAGGCGCGGCTGTTGGAAGTGGAATCAGCAGTGCTATTACCAATGCTGATATGGCACAGATTAACAGTGCGGTAGATGCGCTGAAATCAAATACGGATAGTTCCGTAAACAGTGCATTTGGCGCAGGAGTTTCTACAACAATGCCGGTAAGCGTAACCCTAGACTATTCACTTGTGAATCCGACAAAGACGTTCACGATAGGCGGTGGAGGAAGTGGAAGTACAACACTTACGGTATCGGCTCATGCAAACGGTGGTTATGTGAATGACAAGCAGTTGTCATGGGTTGGAGAAGAGGGACCAGAGGCAATCATACCTTTAGTTCCCGGTAGAAGAAACCGAGCACTGGAATTGTACAAAGAGGTTGGGGACATTCTCGGAGTACAGGCAAACGCAAACGGCAACATTATCGGAGAGGCAACACCTTTTAGTGGTGGAGCAAGAACGGTATCGGCTCATGCAAACGGTGGTTATGTGAATGATGCACTTGATATTATTGGTGCGCCTCATAAATCATATGAGGTTGAAACGCCTATGGAAAGTGTTATCAAAAATATAACTCCGTACAGCATAGGACAAAGTTCGATTGGAAGTACAGCAACAGAAATGTTTGCATACAGCTCCATTTCGGACTTTTTATCTCTCAATGATAATTTGTTAGCCGAAGCGATTAGAAACGGAGCCGCAGGCTATAACGGATTCACAGAGGGTACAGAAAGCGATTCAGATACCGCAGATGAACCTTTAAACAGTTCGAGCACAGTGGAAACCGGAAAGACAAATATAAATCTCAATATCCAGATGTCACCGCAATTCAATATTTCTGATTCAGGTAACGGAAAAATGGATGAGGCAAGCATTATGGCAATTATCCGAAAGAACATGAAGTCAATGGCTGATGAGCTTGGAGGAGAAATTGCTGAGAGACTGGAACAGGTATTTTCAAACATGCCGGTAGTAAAGGAGGGGTAGGCGATGGAAATAAAACTGTTTGAAGCGGCGAATAAAAAGAAGTCGTTTACATTCTCCTCATTGCCGGAGAAGATAAGCGGCAACCTGGGAACAAAATATCAGAGTTACGATATTATCTCCCAGGGAGCCGTAAAAGTGCCAAAAGGAACAGAGGTGGCCGAAATCTCATGGGATGCTGTTTTCTTTGGACCGTCCAGAAAAAATCTTGCGGTTGTAAAGAGTGATAGCTACCAGACACCCGATAAATGCATACAACAGTTGAGGGAATGGCAGGAAAAAGGAACGGTGTTAAATCTGCTTGTGACAGATACATGGATTAACCTGGATGTTACGATTGATTCATTTGCACCTGACCCTTTTGGAGCTTATGGAGATGTAAGCTACAGCATTAAGTTCTCGCAGGCAAAAGACCTGAAAATTTATACAACTAATGAATTGAAGATTGCCGCCTTTGTAAAAAAGACCGTCCCAAGAAATACTCCAAGCCAACCGGCAGGCAGTAGTTATACGATAGTCAGTGGCGATACGCTGTGGGGGATTGCTTCACGGAAACTCGGAAGTGGTGCGAAGTGGACGAAGATTTACGATGCGAACGCTTCAACGATTGAGGCGGCGGCAAAGAAACACCGGAAGAGTGGTTCTGACCACGGACACTGGATTTATCCGGGAACGACCATCACGATACCGGCAGCATAGGAGGTGCGGAGATGATAGACTTATCAAAAATCGCATACCGACTTACTGTTATGAGTAGCGGTGGAAAACAATACAATATCAAAGAATTTGTTACTGGGCTCGGATGGGAGGAAAACAAAAACGAGATTTCCGTCCGAGTCTCATTTACAGCAAAGAACGATAAGACATCCGCAGGGAGATTGTCAGAGATAATCAAACCCGGATGCCTTATTGGCATTTTTGCTAATGATGGAGGCACACAGGATAAAGAAGTTGCAAGAGGAACTGTACAAGAGTGGAATCCACAAGAACAGAGCAGCTCAAGCACATTGAAATGTGTTGCGTATGATGCTCTATACGATTTGCAAAGAAGCCAGGACAATAAATATTATTCCGCAGGAACCGGCACAAAGTCTATTGTGACAGGCGTGTTTGACGATTGGGGGATACCAACAAAAGGATATAGCGGACCAAACGTATCACACGAAAAGATGAAATACAGCAGTTCGTATCTGTCCGATATGTTACTGGATGTTCTGGATGATGTTCACAAAAAAGGCGGAGGAAAGTATATTATCCGAGCGGCAGAGGGTTATGCTGATGTTGTTGAGCGTGGAACAAATAAAGATGTTTATGTGTTCCGAGTAGATAATACAAAATCTATCAGCCAATCCATAAGCACAGCAAGTCTTGTTACCAGAGTAAAGGTGCTGGGGCAGGCAGACGATGATGGAAACTCTCCGGTCGAAGCGACTGTAGATGGACTTACCAAATATGGAATCCGTCAGAGAATATACACTAGAGGAAAAGACGAAAGCCTGGATGAGGCAAAAACAGCGGCGCAAAAAATCATTGACGAAGATGGTGTGATTGATGAAGAAATCACAGTACAGGCTCCAGATGTGCCATTCATTCGAAAAGGCGACTTGGTTTATATCATGATAGGTTCTGCACAGAATTATTATTTTGTGGTGGGAATCCGGCATGATTGTGACAATTACAGTATGACAATGGACTTGGAGCTTGCAAAGACCGAAACGGTAACACAGACAACAAAGAAAAAGGATTACAATGTCGGAGATATTGTGAATTTCAAGGGCGGTACGCATTATGTATCGTCCTATTCTGGTTCAAAAGGGTATAACGCCAGAGCTGGAAAAGCAAAAATAACAATCAAAAATGGTTCTGGAAAAGCTCACCCTTGGCATTTGATACACACTGACAGTGGTAGTAATGTTTACGGATGGGTGGATAATGGAACTTTTGAATAATGGGAGGCGATAACGTGGAAAATTTCGATGCGAATGCCGGTACAAATAAGCTGGCAAATGTTTTAAGTGACAGGATGCGAAGAGAAAATGATACATCGTTATGCCTGGACTTTGGAGAAATCCAGGGAAACGGCAGCCTCATTACAAACACTTTCCCTGTAGCAATTCCGAAAGGTCAATATTCTGTATGCAGACACGTAGGAGGATTATCTTTTACAACAAGCGGCGGAAAGCATGGAGGGCATTCAAGTGGCGATGGTTCACACAGTCACACGATTGCACCTCCAAAAATAAAACCTGGGGACAGGGTACTTGTGGCGTGGGTTTTGAATGAGGCCTGCGTTATAGATGTTGTAACAGGTTCGTAGGAGGTGGAACGATGGCAAACATTGTAACTGTTGCTGTTCCTGCGTTCATAGAAGAAAGTTCCGAATATGATACGCAATACAAACGGACGATGAAATGGAACCCTGAAAAAGGGGATTTCGTAAGAAGTGCTGCAAACCAGGTTGCGGAATGCACCGGAGAAGAGGGCTACATGATTTGGTGCATGAAAGTATCCATGACAGAACGGTATTCCTGCCTTGCCTATTCCAATGACATAGGCGTGGAGATGGAGGATGCACTGGCACAGGACGATGAAAAGACAGTTGAATCAATGATAGAGCGAACCATCAGAGATGCACTGCTTGTAAATCCGAGGACTGAATGGGTGCGAGATTTCGAGTTCGATTGGAACGGCGATAGCATGAACTGCTCTTTCAAGGTTAAGGGGAAAGAGTGGGACAAGGTATTTCAAATCAATATTTAGAATGGAGGTGGCAAGATGGCACAACCAGAATTTCATAGGCCGGAGTGCTTTGATGGGAGTACAACCGATGAAATACACGAGCGAATGATGGCGAGCTTACCGGATGATATAGACGATATGCCTGCCGGATTTCCCTATGATTTCACAAGACCGGCGGCAGAGGAAAAGTCAGAGTTCATCAATTACCATCTGATAAGAGCAGTAATGCTTGCGTTTCCGCAGTATGCCTGGGACGATTGGCTTGACTTACATGGAGCACAGGTTCATGTAACAAGGCATGAAGAACAGCACGCAACCGGGAATATAACAATTACTGGTGCCGCAGGTAGCGTAATAGCCGCAGGCACCGTTTTTTGTGTACCGGCTATAGATGATAACCCTGCAATCGAATTTGCCACGAATGAGGAATGTACGATAGCTGGTGACGGTACCGTAACGGTATCCGTAACAGCAGTGGAAAGTGGCACCGGCTCAAACGTGGCAGCTCATACCGTATGTATTATGGCGAAGAGCGATAAGAACATTACAGGAATAGATAATGCGGAGCCTATATCTGGTGGAACCGCCAGGGAAGAGGACGGGGACTATTACGACAGGATATTTGCCGAATATGATAACAGCAAAACGTATCTTGGAAATGATAGCGACTTTATCCGATGGGCGAAAGAAGCTGGGGCAGGCGATTGTATTGTAGTTGCTGCTTTTGATGGTCCGGGAACTGTAAAACTAGTACTGGTGGATGGAAACGGACAGCCGGCAAACACAAAGCTGATAAATGATGTATATAACTACATTGTTTCTCCGAACGACCGCACACAGAGGTTATTACCTACAGCGTGCGCAAAGCTGTCATGCGTGGCGGCAACTACTGTAAAGATGAATTACACCATTACAGGATTATTGCTGGACGAATCGGCGGATAAATTGCGTGTGGAGGAGGATTTCAAAAAGTTGGTGTTTACCGTATATGGTGTAGCAAAAAATGAGGGAATGCTTCGATACAATGATGTGCGACCGCTGGTTACTTCCATTGAGGGGGTGGAGGACTTCGACACATTCCTGATAAATGGAAAGATGAGCAACATCAAACTGGAAAAAGAAGAATATCCGGTTACTGGAACGGTTGATTTCAGAAGTTAGGAGGGCGGACAATGACAGATGAAGAACTGGAACTATTTCCGACGAGTGAGAGCGCCCTGAAAATGTTGTCCTATGTGACACCCGGATTTTATGACAAATCTTATGTTGCCAAGTGGATGTACCAGGTCATGGGGCTGGAATATGACACAGCCTTAAAGCTGGCAGAGGAATTGCCATTGCAATTTTTCCCTGAAACAGCTACCTGGGGATTATGCTGGCATGAAATAAAATGGGGATTGCCGGTGCAGGAAAATCTTTCTTACCAGGAACGCAGACAGGCGATATACGAAAAGAGAGATTACCATTCACCAATGGCACCGTACATTATGGAACGGTACCTAGAAAATGTAACCGGGTTTACGGTGCATATAGCAGACTGCCACGATGCAGGACCATTGAAATATAAGCCGCCTCACCCAAATGTATTTAAGGCTTTTTTCAATGGCGAGGGTACACTGGATTCAAAGAAAGTAAAAAAGCTGCTTGATAGATTAAAGGAATCACATACAACATATTTCATAAACGATTATTCCATTTTTGAAATTGTGTTTTCTGAAAAATTCATAGTCAGCGATATAAATTTGCTTTTTAAGATACCGTTCTGGAAAGGGCGGCGTTTTGATGGTTCCGAATTATTAAACGGCTCACATCTTATGGATGCGCTTATCGAATATGATTTGCGACTTGGATTGAAATACAAAGAGGGCGATTTCCAAATTGTGGAAACGCTGGATGTTGAGCGAATGACAGCAAGGGCGAAAGTTCCGCTATCAGAAAAAATCCATATCGAGAAGCAGACTGTCAGTGCGAAAGCGTTTAACTGGCAGTCTTTGTTTTTTGATGGTTCCGTCCCGATGGATGGAAAATTGCTGATGAATTATTGCAGAGCAGACAATAAAACCACTGCAAACATCAGAATACCGGTAGCATCCATTTCCGAGAGTTATGGAAACACTACCTGTACAGTAAAAAGGAATCTTGCATATTTTGACGGTTCATTGAAAATGAACGGTTCACGATTGCTTAATTCATTAAACAGAAAGGAGGCTATCTAAGAATGGCACAAAATGTAATTATCACAAAAAAAGCCAGAAAGAAAATGGTGCAGGCAAGAGCAGGAGCAATTGCACTGCCAAAGATTGTCGGTATGGCATTTGGTTCTGGAGGGGTAGATAGCGCAGGAAATGTTATTTCTCCATCAGAGACACAGAGCACGCTAAAAAAAGAGCTGCTCCGTAAGCCTATCAGCGGCTACAACTTTATCACAGAAACAACATGCAGATACGAATGCACGTTGGGAGAATCAGAGCTTGCCGGACAGTACATCAGTGAAATCGGACTATATGATGCCAACGGCGATATTGTTTGTATCAAGACTTTTACCAAAAAGGGAAAGGACAACGATATTGAAATGACATACACGCTGGACGATGTTTTCTAATCCGGCAGAGAGGAGGAAACCATGAAATCATACAAACCAGGTTCCGCTACCTACAAAGATAACATTCCGATAGTGGAAACAACCGACACAAACCATGCGGATAATGTAAACCAGGCACCGAAACAGCTTATTGAGAACGACATCGCATTAAAAGAGCAGATGGACGGATATGGCTTTTCTGTAGTTAATGGCGCATTATGCGTAACCTATGAAAGTGAGGATTAAAAGAAATGAGCAAAGTTACAGAACCTATGCTGCTGGATAAAACCGGTCAGCAGTTACTTGGAGCAATGACAAAGCAAAATGAGTTGCTGACAGCGATTGCAAGTGGATACAATTACAAGCCGACATCCATTGCGGATGTGTTTGCAGTGGTGCAGTCAGGAAAGGCAAATCAGGTCTTTAATTATGGCGACCAGATTATTTTACCATGGACCGACAAGGCAACCGGAAAAACATACGAGTGTCCGCTTGATGTGGTACATTTTGGAGATGTTACACTTGCGGATGGAGAAACAGTACCGGGAATGTTGGTACAATGGCATTATGCGACACCTTTTGGTGTACAGTTCAATCAGTTCCAGGCATTTAAGTATTGCGAGGAACAGTTACCTGCAGGAACCTACAATGTCATTATCGGTGATACATGGGGAAACAACTGCGTAAAGGGTAAAACATACCAGTTCACACTTACAAAGCCTGTACCGGCAAAAGGACAGCTTGCAGGATTATACAGAGCACCTGATGTCAGCCCAGCTGAATGGAAAGTATATTCATTTGAGAGTAGCTCGGCAACAGACCCTATCGAAACCGTAGCGATGGTAGAGGGGACAGGAGGAACCGCCCTCGGAACGTTATCTTCCAAACCAACAGCACCACTGAATGGTTTGCAGAGCGTTGCATACGGATACAATCGTTGGGCGCAGAGTGCTATGCGCCAGTGGCTTAATTCAGAAGCAGCAAACGGTAAGTGGTGGACACCACAACACAATTTTGACCGTACACCAGACCAGCTCAAAGAAAAACACGGATTCCTTACCGGATTTGATGAGGAATTTACAAAGAGATTGAAAGCGACAAAGGTATCTACCTGGAAGAATACTCTTACAGACAATGGAGATACAGACGGTATTGAAGTAACCTACGATAAAGTATTCTTGCCAAGTTTGGAGGCAATGTCAATCACTCCGCAGAAAGCCGGCGAGGACGATGTATGGGAATACTGGAAACGTGCATCTGGAATGGCGGACAAAATGCAGCAATATAAGACATATCCGCAGATTAGAACATTTGCGATTGAGAATCACACTTCGCCGCAGGACGTCCGCCTGCGCTCGGCTTGTCGGGGCGGCTCGAACGATACGTGGTATGTGAACTCCGATGGTTACGTCTACGACCACTACGGCGCGTACCGGGCTAGTCGCTGCGCTCCGGCTTGTTGGCTTTGCTAATCGAATAATCGTTATAATCCCCGGCACCCACGGATGCCGGGATATTTTTTGAAAGGAGGAATCAAGATGGCAGTACCAGAAGGAGAAAGACGACCTTGTAAAATGGACGTATTTATGTATGAGTTAGACCTTGTAACATATACGCTCCGAATCACAAGGAATGAGAAAATATTTCTTCCAGAATATAAAGGCTGCATAACAGACGATATTGTAGAAACCGCAAAGAATATCTACATAGATTCGTGGGATGCAAACAATATCAGAGTTCTGAAACGTGGCGATAGTAACTGGGAGGAGAGAAATCGTCTACAGTTAAGAGCTGCTAGGAATTGCAATAGGCTTTTGACACTCATAGGCATCGCAAAGTCCTCGTTTCACCTGAAATCAAAGCGTGTCAAATACTGGGTTGGTAAAGTGTTAAAAATCCGGGGGATGATACGGAACTGGAATGAAAGCGATAGTGAACGCTACGCTGCTAAACAGCGGAAGTAGTGTTTATTATAAGGATGAGGACTGAAACGCAGAACGTCCGCCTGCGCTCGGCTAATCGGGGCAACTCGAACAATACGTGGTATGTGAACTCCGATGGTAACGTCAACAACAACAACGCGAACTGGGCTAATCGCTGCGCTCCGGATTGTGTGGTATTCAGGACATATGGCCGCCTCACAGAGGCAGTGCTCCGACCAATCTAACACAAGGAGTTCTTATCCTTGCCGAATGGCAAAACACCACTGTAGCGATGCAGTCAGCCCTGGAAAGGACTGGTACTGCTATATACGTTATGGACAATAATTCAATTTACGTGGATAAAGAAGAGATAATCGGTTTCGATGCCTTGTACGATTCAATGATGAAAAGTAAGAAAGGGGTTACCTGGAAAGGTTCGGTTGCACATTATGTGCTTAACAGTATGGAGGAAACTTACAAACTGTGTGAAGAGCTTGAAAAGGGAACCTATAAAGCAAGGCCGACAACGCAATTTACGATAACATCACCAAAACCGAGGGAAATAATCAGCGTATGTTTTCGAGATAGGGTATATCAGCGGAGCTTGAATGACAACGCCTTATATCCGATTATGACCAGACAGCTCATTCGTGATAATTGGGCTTGCCAGAAAGGAAAAGGAACAGACGATGCAAGGGATAGAATGAAAGTATTTTTACAGAGAATGTACCGGAAGTACGGCACAGACTTCTATGGATTGCAGAGCGATGTTCATGGATATTATCCGAATATGAGGCACGATATCACGAAAGAATTGTTCCGGGATAAATTGGACGATTGGCTGTATGAGCAAACCGAAACTGTTCTTGACGGACAGTACGCCGGTGACGTGGGATACAATCCAGGCAGCCAAATGGTCCAGATAGCAGGAATTGCATTCTTGAGTGATTACGACCATGTGATGATGGAACAGACCGAAGCCGAGGATTACGGCAGATATATGGATGATTCAACACTGTTTCACCCATCAAGGGAATATCTGGAGAATTTGAAACTGATAAATGAGAAATACCTTGCAAGCAAGGGGATGGAGTTCAACCCGAAGAAAACGAAAGTATTCAGCATCAAAGATGGTTTTACATTCCTCAGATTCAAGTATCGGTTGACGGATACTGGAAAAGTTATCATGACAGTCAGTTCGGAGAAAGTTAAGGAAAGGCGCAGAAAACTCCGCAAGCTGGTGAGAAAAGCCAAAAGAGGTGAAATCACAAAAGCGAAAGTCGATGACTGTTATCAAGCATGGAGGAGTCATGCGAGCAAAGGAAATTCATTTCGCCTTATATGCCGCATGGACGAATTTTACAAGAATTTATGGAATGACCAAGAAACGGAGGTAACTGACAATGAGAATCAAAGAGATGAACGGCAGCATTTATGACAGCCGGGCAAATGAAAACCTGCGTGCGACAGTTGCAGAGCAGGCAGCAACGATTGATTATCTGGCTATGATGGCAGATATTGATATTCCAACAGAGGATAAAACGGAGATGGGAGGTGCAGACAATGAGTAAGGCACAGGAAACACAGAACGCAGAAACCACAGAACAGGTACGGGAGAAAGAACACAGCCCTAAGTTCTGGGATATTAAAAGCTATTACGATAGTGGATTCTGGAACAACACAATGGTTAAAAATGCTGTTAAGAAAAAGAAAATTACAGCAGAGGAGTATACGGAGATTACCGGAAAGCAATACCTGTAAAAGGAGGAAAAGACGGGTGCTTTGTAGAAGTCCACCTGGCATAATACCTTATGACCAAAATATCGATACCGCCCTTGTCGGAATATTACAACTTTGACCGGTTGGAGGATGCGGCGAGGGAATTACATCTGAATACAGAAGAGCAGGAGAATGAGGAAAAGCTATTCAATCTGCACAACCATTTGATATGGCATTCGTATCATCCTTTCCAGGATGCGCTTACGGATGCCATTTTCAGTATTACTATTCAGAACATAATTAAGGATTACAACCTTACTCCGCAGGACGTACCGGCCGACTACCGGGATTTGTTGGAGTGAGAGAAAGGAAGTATAGAACAATGGATTTATTTTCATTAACCATCGCCATAGGCATTCCATCGGCAATCACTGGGTTTTGCTTTTGGTGCTTGGAACATCACATGGAAAAGCGAGAGGAACAGGACAAAGAGGAACGCAAGAAAAGGCAGAAAGAGCAGGACGAGAGGGAGCAGGCAAGAGAAAAGAGCGAACTGTGTATCATCAACTGCATAAATGCCTCACTTGCGCTTGGAGAAGCTACGGCAAAAGCGGTACAGCGTATCCCCGATGCGAAATGCAATGGAGATATGCACGCCGCACTGGATTATGCACAGAAAGTGAAGCATGAACAGAAAGATTTCCTGAACTCCCAGGCTTTACATCAACTTTACTGATTGGAGGTTGCGGAGTGAGGAAAAGAAGAGTTACTAAAAATAAAAGCAAGGCCGCCATTCTTTGGATGTGGGAACACACAAAAATGATTGTGAACTGCCTGTCTGTATTGTATGTGCTGAACTGGCTGTATTCCCTTGTCGTGATTGTGGTTGCGATAAAGGAAACAGGGCAATTCAGTTACCTTGATACACTCATAAGCGAAACGAACGAAACGTTTCGTATTGTGGTAGGGGCGAACATAGCCAAAGCAGGAGTTGAAAACATATTCAAATACAACGATTTTGGCGGCAAGGGTTCCCGGTATATGGGGACCAGTAACAGTGAAAATGAAAACATAGAAAATGTGGAGGACAACAGAGGATGAATGACATTATTTTTGAAGCATTAAAGTTACTGATTATGGTTTGCGTGGCTGTGATTGCCAGATACGTTATTCCTTGGCTTAAAAGCAGAATCGAGCAGGATAAGATGGCAGCCATCGAAAAGATGGTTACACAGGCCGTACTATACGCGCAGCAGGTACTCACATCAAAGAGTGGAGCCGAGAAAAAAGCTATTGTTACTGACCTGCTAAAAGAAATGCTGACAGCAAAGAATATTTCCATTACTGATGAACAGCTTAACATTTTGATTGAAGCGGCTGTCAAGCAGATGAAGATGGAGGAAAACGCAGGAATCGTAATCGAAGCAGTAGACGAACCGACAACAAAAACTGAATAAAAGACAGGAGATGATACCATGTCGCTCAAAGGAAATAGCAACGCAGAGCGCATCTGGAATTTTCTGATAAGCAAGGGGCTTAATCCATTCGGTGTCGCAGGTTTGATGGGAAACCTGGACCGAGAAAGCGGGTTAAGCCCTATTAACTTGCAGAATACCTACGAGAAAATACTGGGATTTACGGATGATACCTACACCACGTCCGTAGACAATGGCGATTATCAGAATTTCGTACATGACAAAGCAGGATACGGCATTGCGCAGTGGACGTATTGGAGCAGGAAACAAAACCTGCAGAAGTATGCCCAGGAAAAGGGAACCTCCATCGGTGACCTGGAAATGCAGCTCGAATTTCTTATACAGGAATTGAGCAGCAGCTACAAATCTGTGCTGAATGTGCTGAAAACAGCAACGAGCGTTTCCCAGGCATCAAATGCCGTACTGCTTAATTTTGAAAAACCGGCAAACCAGGGAAGTTCCGTACAAAAAGAAAGAGCCGAATGCGGACAGAAATTTTATGACAAATATGCGTCTGGAAAAGGAGGAACATCTATCATGGGAAAGACGATTACAACAGGATGGCTTTCAGCCGTTATCAATGGAATTAAAATCAAATCTGATTTGAGATGCAACCTGGACAATTACAGCAGCAGGTCAAGCAGAGATGCTTCATACGTGACTATGCATTATACAGGAAATAAAAAGGACACAGCAAGGGCGAATGCAAACTATTTCGGTGGAGCCGGAAGAAATGCATCCGCCCATTTGTTTGTGGATGATACGGAAATCTACCAGAGTGTACCGTTAAATTCTGTAGCATGGCATTGTGGAGCGAAGACATATAAACACGCATATTGCAGAAATGCAAACAGTATCGGTATTGAGATGTGCTGTACCGCCGGAAATTATAAGATTTCCGAAAAGACTAAACAGAACGCCGCATATCTGTGCGCGTATATCTGTAAAATGCTTGGCATCAGTGCAGGCGAAGTTGACAAGTATGTACTTCGGCATTGGGATGTTACAGGAAAGAATTGCCCGGCACAGATGGCAGGAAGTAACAATGCTGAATGGGTAGCATCCAAAAATATGGTAAAATCCATCCTTAATGGTGGAGGAACCAGCAACAGCACTTCCGGTGGAACGCAGACAAAGCAGATGTACAGAGTGCGCAAAACATGGGCTGATGCAGCGAGCCAGAAAGGTGCATTTACAAGCCTGGAAAATGCAAAAAAATGTGCTGACGAAAATAAAGGGTACAGCGTATTTGATTCCAACGGAAACAAGGTATATCCGGTATCAGCAAATACTGGGACTTCCTGCAACTATGTGGTAAAAATCACAGTTGATGGATTGAGATACAGGGACAATCCTGGAACCAGTGGAACAAAGGTACTGGGATATTTGAAAAAGAATTACAAATATACAGTAGTGGAAGAACGCACTGTAAATGGCGTAAAATGGGGCAAGCTGAAATCTGGCGCAGGATGGTTTTCATTACAGTCAGAATATTCTGTACGCTGTTAACGCCTGACAAATAAGGAGAACGGACCTCTCTATCACACAAAATGTGGTGGAGGGGTTCTTTTTTTATGCTCGAAAATATTATGCACATGTGGTAGACTGTAGAAAAAAGCCAGGAGGTCTAAGAGGAATGAGAAAAAGACATTTTTTATTATTGGCATTTGCCATAACTGGTCTTGCCCTGAACGGATGTTCTGGGGGGGTACAACGGATGTTGATACCTCGCAGACCGAGCGCGTAGCTGAAAGCGAAAGCAGCGAAGTGGAGCCGACATCGGCGGTAGAAATGCCGGACGGATTCACGAAAATAACACAAGAACAGGCTGAATCATGCCCGGATGGGGATGGAGTGGTCAAGGCTTTAGAAACTGCTTTACAGTCGATTGGAGTAAAGAAAGTTTCTGATTGTTATTGGGGGAATTACAAGACAGCCGGAAGTGTTGTCGATATGGAGGCTTACCTTATCACAGATGCACAAAATCTTATTGTCAGATGCCAGTACCTGAATAATAGCTGGACGGTTGTTTATATCACTGACAGCGAGAACGGACACCTGTATTATCCTACAACCGGTAAGGATGCATACAACTACGCAACAGGGGAATTGATAAAGCCGGAAGAAACAACGGAGCCTGCGGAAACAGAGGACACGCAGGAAGTACCGCACCGGGATGGAATGTACGGAATCAGCGATAAGAGCTGCCACGATATAGATGCGACATTTTCCAGAGATAAAGTGCGGAATGATGTTACAGGAAAATGGAGAGTGTCTGCCATTTCTGCGGATGTGCAGATGGTGGAATATGCAAAAGATTACTACCAATGGAAATTTACGAACGATGATGAGATTCACTGTATTGTGAATTTTTATAACAATACCACAACGAAGATACAGTATCTTAGCGGCAATCTGTTCGTTACGGTCCATGAGTATGTAAAAGGAGAGGAGCACGATGCTAATCTGATGTTTAGCGGAACAGTCCTCCAGGATTTTATAGTTTATCTCGATAATGGAGATATTGAGCAGATACAATAACAGAGTTATCCCCAGAGTTATTCACATTATCCACAAAATATTGAGTTGATAAAATAATCGTTTGGTAACCGACAGATACCGAACGGTTATTTTTTATGCGTTCGGAAAATTTCGGTTTATTTTTGACTTTATGCCAGGTACAAACCTGCACTTCAAAATTTGTACCACCCAGTACAGAAAACCGAAAAACCGAACGGTTATTTTCTAACAATCCTTGAAAACCGCATAAAATAAGGATTTTCTGATGATTCATTTCTAAAATAAAAACTGAATTAACGAACGGTTATTTTCTGAACCGAAAAAACCCGATACAGATACAGAAACAGATAAAGATACAGATATATAAATATATTTATGTTCATTTGTACCTCGAAAACTTTTTCAAAAATTGTAAATAAGCATATTGACACTACTAACCTACGTGTTATTATAATGTCAACAACTCAATAAAACGAGTTGAAATAAACCGAGGCAGGAGGTTGAGAGTACATGGAGGAACTTGAAATGACACAGACAGAGTTGATTTTATTTTTAGAAACATTAGCAGAGAACGTGGAACTGAAAGCAAAGACCGGAGAAGATGCCGCAGGCATCATACGAAAAAAATTGAGGTATTAAAAAAGGAAACCCCGACACCTGGTAAGTAAGAGGGTTTCCAATCCGTAATAAGGGTAAGGCGGTTCCTGCCACCGCCAAGCCTTACCCTTTTATTATAGCAGGGCGGTGGAAGAAATCAAGAGCGGAATGCAGGAGGACATAGAAATGGCAGCAACCAAAGAACAGGAGCTGAAAGCACTGGAAAAAATCAAAAAAATCGTGGCAGACCTTGGAGAGGATAGCTATATCGGCATGGCATTTGAGGGATGCTTTGAAATTGCCAAGGATAATATCGAAAATGATTTCGGATGCAGTATGAAACAGAGAGCTGAAAGTTCGGCGGCAGAGGCAGCAAAATATAAAGAAATGTACGAAAGTGCAGTGAAAGATTATGAAGCAGAGAAGAGAACTGTCGAAGAACTTGAACAGAAAGTTCTCACGTTGGAAGAGGCTGGCGCAATAAAATCTCTTCTTGCCTATAGCCAGACGGAGGCGATAAGAAGAACAGAAGAATCCGCCAGAAGAATTGTTGAATTTGCGGACAACCCGGATAGTGCAGAATTTAAACAGGCTGTGCAGGACAACAGACATAACAAGCAGTTGGTTGAGGAAAGCGGAAAACTTATCCAGAGGATTCTTGATACTATGTTTTAGGAGGAGCAGAGCTGATGAAAAAGTACAGAGTAAACGAGAGTGAACATTTCAACCTGTATTCAATGCACGATAAGCTGAAATGCATCGAAATTGATATGCAGGAGGCACCGGCACACACATATACAGACGAGCAGTGGGATGAGGTCCAGGAAAGAATCAGCGAAGTCGAGGAGCTTATGGAAAAGGCGTATTGCGTGGGCGCATTGGTGGACTGGACAACCTTAAAGAGAATCAGGGAGATTAAGGAGGAACGGCAGTTGATGAGATATAACGCCTGCATGGCACAGGGAGCATCGGAGAAAGATGCAGCAATGGCATTTGAATTATAAAACAGTTACCCGCCCCGGAGGGTACGAGGGCAGAAAGCGAGGACACACAAATGATGGCGAATATTGTAGCAATGTTTCATTCAATACTGCATATGGACGATGGATACGTGAATCATATCGCAATAGTCCAGGACGTTGATGGATACCACAATCATTTTCTTTATGATGAGGACAAGGAAAAGGGAGCCGCAGGGACAGGGCCATTCAAAACAATAGAGGATGCGAAACAGGATGTCATAGCACATTACCCTGATGCGAAAGAAAAGGAAATCGCCCTGGCAGGATACAAGTATTACAGTACACAGCGTCCAATCATGCCGGGAGGATACCCGAAGCCAAAAAACAACGAAGTCCTGGAGATTGAGAACTTCGACAATAAAAAGTTTGTTGAGGAAGTAGGCTGCCAGGCATGGGGGTATATCAAATACAAAAAGCCGCTCGGACATTTTGATGTTATCAATTATGAATTGGCTGCTGTAAAGATTAAAACATTGCATCTGAAATATATCGGCAGGGATGATTGGGGACGGTACGTGTATGAGGATGAAAACGGAAAGCTCTGGAAGAATACAGACTGTTGCAGTCCGAGAGAGTGCTGTGAGGAAAGAGGAGATACGCTCAACTCATCCGCAGGCAACGAATTTGACGGAGAACCTGATTGCTTCATGGCGGCTCACATTAAAGTTGAGTATTTACCGGAAGAGGGAGGCGAGCAGGATGGATAAATCAGATACTGGCGGACAGCCGGCGAAACTGTACCGGAATAAAGAAACAGGAGAGCTGTTTACATACCGAGGGATGCTGAAAGAATGGCGAGAGCGGTACGAGGGAATTAACCCTGCCAATGGATTTTACCAATACCACTGGCACACCAGGTACGATTACTTAGGATAATGGAACAGGAGGGCGGAAAGTGAGAACGATTGATTTACTGTATCAGGCATATGCCGATGAGCGGATGGAGAGAGCAGAAAGCGGAGAGGAGCAGGAGGCGATTCGCCAGTTTAGAAATATATGCAGCAAAGCAGATAACAGCCTTATGAAATTGCAGGGCGATATATGGGACAGCATGGTCCAGTATGGAGATAGCAGAGAAAAGCAGGGATTCATTGCAGGCTTTATGATGGCGTGTGATTTATTCAGAACAGGAGGTGCAGGGAGCTATGACAGTAAGGGAAATGATTAACAGTGCAAGCGATGATGCGATAGCAAGTGCAATATTGAGAGGGGCATTCAAGAAATGCGCGTACTGTATTTATGATGATGCGATTGCGCATGAAGATGGCGAGGGCGCGTGCCCGAATCCGTACACAGGGCAGTATTGCAGAGAGGGAATAAAGAAATTTCTTCAAAGTGAGGCAACAAAAACAAAGGCAGATAGAATCAAGAAAGGCAGATAGGAGGTGCGGGGCATGGAAGATTTAATTCTGCATCCTGATATTGCAGAGCCGGTAATGACATTGAGCGATAGAGATATGGGAACGCTCTTCAAAGCTCTTATGATTTACAGGTGGAGGGGCGAAGAACCAAAAGACTTGAGCGCGGCGGCAGATATGGCGTTTATATTTATTCGGACAAAAATGGATATGGAAACAGAGGCGAGAAAGGAATACTGCCGAAAACAGCAGGAAAGAGGGAAACTCGGAGGCAGACCGAAGAAAAATCCAGAGGAAAGCAAGGAAAAGAAATAAAACTCATTTTTTTGAGCTTTTTGTAAATAAAGGTATTGACACCTACCTACTACGTGTTATATTAAACTCATAAGAGCGAGTTACTGAACACATAAAAGTGAGTAGGAGGTCAAAATCATGGCAGCACAGATTATCCAGTTTCCTGTACAACATAGCAACGGTTACAACAACCTGATTCAGTTGTTTGAGATTTGCAGTTCTTTGGAATCCTGCAATTTCTATCTTGAAAGCGTAGAACAGCTTTTCCAGAAAGGATATATTTCTGAAAAAGAGATGTACACTCTTCGCAGGATTGGCAGGGGAAAACGCCTTGAGCTGGCACAGCCAGAAGAACAGGAGGCGCAGGATGCAACCGAACCTGGGGTATACCAGTACACGCCAGAGATGGGAGGCACAAAGCCTGATTGCCAGATGGAGGCGAGCCGGGGATATTATGGCGGTCATTGGTTTATTGATACGCCACTGGAAATCAAAGGTCGGGGAATTACTTTCCTGAAAAAATATACGGATAAAGATTTCTGCACACCGGGGCATTACCGGGTAGGTTGGAACGAATACCGGGTAACCAATAAAGCGTTTGATAAATTAAAAGAACAGTACACAATTTCGCAGGAAGTCTGCCTCGATTAAGAGGCAGATACAGAATGGAGGGAGGGCAGAAGCGTGAGCCGGAGAAAGATGCACGCATACGGAGAAAGAGAAAGCGGAGGAAGATACGTCCTGGATGATTTCGATTTCTCTCGGAACCATACAAAAGCGCAGACAATCAAAAGATGGAAAAGGAACTTGAAAAAGAAAGCAAGGTCTGAACGCCGGAGAGTGGAGCACAAGGCGATGAGCACAAACGATGAACAATAGGAGGAATAACTATGGCAGATATGACATTAAGACAGTTTTGCGAGAGATACCGAAAGGGAGATTTCCTTGCGAAAGACAGAGCAACACAGATTGAGGCAGGCTGGTATGACTGGTTTTGCGATGATAAGGCACTTGCAGGAAGATTGGCGAAAATCTGGGGGATTCTGAAAGGTATCACAAGCGATTACATACTGGATAACTACCGGGTGTGGTTCAAAAATAATTGCCCGATGGTCGGTCCGCTTTATGATGATGTAAGATTCGAGCCTCTTGATGAGGAGCAGAGAGATGAGCTGTATTTCGGAGTTGCCATTGATGATAAGCGCAGGGAAAAGAAATACGTTATCTTCACAGCCAGAAATGATTATGAAAACGAACGCGGTTTTAATAATGTCCGGGAGGTTCGACATTTCATAAATGGGTGGGAAGATGAGCTGAAAAATGAAGAATTTTACAAGGCAAGAGAGAAGAAACGCCAGGAGATGGAAGAGACAAACAATAAATTTGCAGAGATTATGCAAAGGGCGGATGAAATCCTGGGGAATCTCAAGGAGGACTAAAGTGTGGAATATACCGGACGAGGACGAATACTGGGAGCGCAGGCGAGAAGAATATGAAAACCCACCACGCAGGCGGAGCCAGTGGGATGATGAAGAGCCGCCTCCATTAAGAGAGGACTATCTGTTCCTGGATGAGGAGCAGGAAGAGTTGGAAAGCAAATACGGCTGCCCGATGGTGGAACTGGACGAAGATGAACTGTTCGAGATTGTAGAACAGTTCGTAAAATTAACGCCAGAATCTGCCAAATGGGAAGAGAATATGCAGGGCATAAAATACAAATACCAGGAGGAATGTGCGTAATGATAACAGCAAAAATCGTAAAGTATTATAACGATTATAACCAGAAAGCGTTCGACAAGACGTTTGAAAATCTGGACGAATTGGCAGATTGGATATTCGACCAGATGCAGATTGACTATACCAAAAAGCCGGGATGCGATTTCTTGACATTTCCGACCAATAGATTCGGGAAGTGGTACGAAATTTCAGTACGACCGAATTATGGGGGATATGTGTACTGGATTCACGAAATTGACAGTGAAAGCGGCATTATTTTTTCAAGTGGGAAATATACAGCCGGGAAAGATTTCTGTGCAGAAAAGGTGCAGGAGTGGTTCCAGAAATGCGAGGAGCGAAAGAAACATCCAAAATTCAATTTTGTGGAGGTGTAGGTAGTGGATATTATAGAAAAATTCAAGCAGTATATGCTCGATAATGGTATTACATACGAGGAGGCAGCAAAACGTATCGGATGGACCAGGCAGAATCTTTGGTACAAACTGAATGTGGGAGTATCACCGGCCTATGGAACAATCAAAAAGATTGCAGACGGTCTTGGCTTCGAGATTAGACTGACGCAGGATGGAAAGCCGGATATAACAAAGCTGGAAGATATAGCGGCTGATACAGAGGATGATTCTGCAAGATTCATAATTATTGAGCACGTCATAAATTCTATGGGATATTCTCTCGAAATAGTACCACCTGAAAAGTAAACTCATAAAATTGAGATTTTGTTAATAAAGGTATTGACACCTACCTACTACGTGTTAGTATATACTCAACAACTCAATATAATGAGTTTTAACACAAGGAGGTACGAAGATGGGATTATTCAAAGAGCTTATGAATGCAGTAGAAAACAGGTTATACGGAACAGGAGCAACTGCTACAGCCAAGGAAAAGAACGGTGTGCAGATGATTTTGATTCAGACAGGGAAAGCATTACAGGCATTGTATGTTGGCTCAATCCTGAATGAGATGGCAGCCGGTATCATGGATGCGGAAGAGGGAGCAGAGGAAGTGGAAAGAATGTTCTTCCACGCAACGGCAGAATAAGAAAGGAACTCACAAAAATGAGCAAAGAAAAAATTGAAATGACAGAGAAACAGTTCACGGAGTTGTGCAAAGCAGTATATCCGCACCTGAAAGCGATTCAGGAGGTGTTAAAAGGAAATGGCGAGGAAATGTCAGCGAGCATATCAGTTGGCAGTGATGGATACTTTAGCTTCCATCCTTATAGTTCGGACTGGGAACTTGTAAAGTTCAAAGATTCACAGGCAACGATGAAATATGAGCACAGAACAGTATTAGAGATGGAGGAGGACGAGTGATGGATATTCAGTTCTATACAATCAGCGAGGATATGGCAAGAGCCGCCAATGATGCCAATTCGATGAGTGATTATAAGCAGGGCAGCGCAACAGAGGAATACCGCAAGCGAGTAGAGAACGTCTATGCGGTTGTTGAGAAAATCAAAGAGAAAAGACCGAACCTTGCTGAAAAGGCAGAAAGAATGGCAGGGAGATACAGCAAGAAGCTGGCGGAATACTACAATTCTTACTACAGAAACGAGGCAAGTTGCCCGTCAGTTCTGATTTCTGGAGCCGGTAACTTCCCGGTTAAGAAAAAGAACAAGCAGAACAGCCGCAGGGATTCACTTATGCAGGAGTGGAACAGCCTGGAATCCTATGCAAAGAAGATTACAAACCTGCTTACAATGAATCAGCCGATTTTATCTGGGGACGCACAGGCCATTGAAATGTTGGAGGAAAAGCTGGAAAGCCTTACAGAGCTTCAGGACAGAATGAAAGCGGTCAATGCATATTGGAGAAAACACAAAACAGTCGAGGGATGCCCGGAGCTTTCCGTTTCACAGCAGGAAGAATTGAAAAAGGCTATGTCAGAAAGTTGGCATTTGAGCGATGCACCATTCGCAGGGTATCAGCTTTCAAACAATAATGCAAAAATCAAAAATACCAAGGCAAGACTGGAAAGACTGAAAAAGGTAAAAGAGGCAGGAACTAAGGAAACGGAGAACGATTTCTTCAAAGTGGTAGAAAATACAGAACTTATGAGATTACAGCTTTTCTTTGACGGAAAACCGGATGAAGAAACAAGGGACATCGTAAAAAAACATGGTTTCAGATGGTCACCGAAGAATGGATGCTGGCAGAGGCGGCTTACAGCGAATGGCAAATATGCCTTGAAAGAAGTTATCACAGAATTACAGAAAACGTCTGCTTCGGGCGTATAGGAGGTAACAGAGGTATGGCAGAACTTTTGACAAGGGCGATTGCAGAAGAATACCGGAAACGCGCAAAAGCTCTGCCGGACACAGCAGGGCAGGACATAAGGGAGCGAAGAGAATTAAGAATTGAGTTACAGAACCGATGCGGAATAACGGAATTACAGGCAGTTAATATCCTGAACGGATTCCATGCGGACAGCTACATAGTAAGCGAATACAGAAAGGCGGCTGAAAATGCATCGGAGAAAGCTCAAGACCATGAAAGACTGGGAAAGAGAGGCAAACGGTAATTGCCAATATAGTTGGTATGATTATGCGAAACCGGGCGACCTGGTGGACGAAAGCGTATTCATATATTTTATGGATGTCACAACACCAAGAATATACAGAGATGGATACTTACAGGTGGGTGCGCCATACAGCAGAGTGATGGACGATGAGATGGGAACGGAGCGTGACACTTTCCCGACTTTTGAAAGGGTGGAGAAAGGCATATACCGGTTCTGTGGAAATTGCTTTGCAGGAGAAACAAAACATATTGAATAACAGGAGGACAAAAAGAATGAGTATCAATTCAATCAGATTAAGTGCATACGGATTCCGTATGGAGGCAGTAGGCAGCAAGAAGTTTATCAAGAGAGAAAGAGATGCGTTTCTGGAATTTGCGGCAGGAAGAGTAAACGAAACAGCACAGAAATTAGCAGAGGCAGTATGCGCAGAGCCGTTGCATCCATTTTGTAACTGCGCCATGCCAGGTGTAGATTCAGACCAGGAACGTGAAAAGTCAAAAGATACAGGAAAAGAGCTGAACATCACACATAAATACAAGAAAACATTTACGCTGGATGAATTAAGAGCACTTATCAGAAACGGAGAAATTCAGAATCATGTTTCTGTTGGAGATACAATCTGGATTATGTTTGACGGAAAAGAGGTTCCATACGATGTTATCGGCTTTGATGTGGAGGAACTTGCAGACAAAACACTCGACCATAGTATGACAATCCAGGCTCATGTGGCGATTGAGGAAAGAGAGTTTGACACGAAAGGGGATTACGGCAGTAACGTATGGGCGGATTCCGAATTAAGGGAATACTTGCAGAGCGATGAGTTTAAGGAAAGATTTACAGACATTATTCCGTATCTGGCAAAGGTAAAGAAAAATAACAGCAATGGAGAACAGACAGAAGATTTGTTTTTCCTGCTTTCAAAAGAGGAGTTCGACCCGGAGGAAACGCCATACGAATTTTACGAAAACAAGGCGAACAGAGTGAAATTCACAGAGGATGGCAATACTTGCCGACACTGGACCCGCTCGGCTAATCGGGGCACCTCGGACAGTACGTGGTATGTGTACTCCGATGGTTTCGTCTACGACTACACCGCGAACTGGGCTTATCGCTGCGCTCCGGCTTGTACCATTGCATAGAAATCTATCAATCTTCTCATCCCGGCACCCATGGATGCCGGGGAGGGGATAGAAAAGAGGTGCAGAATGGCGAAGAAAAAGACGAGGGCAGAGGAATTGCAGGAAAATTTACAGAAAGATTTTCAAAGATGGGAATATCTAAACACACATGGAGGTAGCGACCCATTATACGAAGATGGCTTCAATATGAACATTGTGCGGAACCATGTCATATACGACAAGCGAAAGTGCCAGGAAGAGTTGGAAGAAAAGGACTATCCGAAAGAATATTTCAGAGAAACGCCTCCGCAGGTAGACAATTATTATATGGCGAGGATGGATGAAATCAGGGAAAACGCAAAAAACTCTCTCCTGGTCTATAAGGCAGATGAAAATTATATTTTTATTATGCAGAATCTTGGAAAGCTGGACGAAAGGCAAAAAGTACAGTGCCATATCGGTGCGGTCATGGGATATATTACGGGGTTACAGAGTTTTATCAATGGGAATGATTACGTCGGGATGCGGCGGCATGAACACCCGGAAAGCTACCAGGACAGCTTTAAATATTGTCGCAAGCAGATTGAGGAATGCCTGAAAAAGATTCCAGAAGAAAAGGTACTGCCTGCCGGACAGCTTACGTTATTTGACCTATTCGATATGAGTGGAGGTTAGAAGATGGAGGAAAGAAAGTGCTTGTATTGCAGGAAGATATTTCAGACCGATATTCCCGGAAAGAAATATTGCTGCCGCAAGTGTTCTGTAAAATACAGGAGGCATAAGAGAAATGCTGTTAAATACAAAATGTGAAAGATGCAACGAACCGACCAAACACGTTGTCGGGTTTTGGGATGGAGAAAATGGGAAAAGCGGTTTCGTACATGATTGCGAGAATGAGAAATGCGAAGTACGGCAACTGATTAAGGCTACAGAAACAAAAGCTATGCAGGAAAGATTCAGAATCCAGAATCTGAACGGCCAAAAAAGAATGTACGCAGGGTACATATCAGCATTACGGAAAGATGCAAAAATATCGATGATGGAAATGTCAAAGATAGCCGGTTGCAGTCCGGCGGAATACAGTGCATATGAGCATGAAAGAAAGCCATTCGATGAGGAGGCTTACAGGAAATGCGAAGAGTATTTGCTGAATAATGAAAAGAAGTACAAGTCAAGTGGATTATCTGCATCCGAGAGGCTACTGCTCCTTGGACCTTTTACAGGGGAGCAGAAAGACTGGAATGAACTGGAACGGTGGGTTGATACAGTAAATAAAATCATTTACGATTTGCAGAAAAACAGACAGTAAGGAGAAAAAAGATGGAAGTTAAAATCATTAGTGGATACGGAGAAAATACATTTCAGATGGACGATGCGGATACCATGTCACTTCTTAATAATGCCATGAGATTCCATAATAAAATCAAAGCGATTGGCGGTGTTAAGGATAATACTGATACCAAAGCTGAAAAGGAGGAGGAAATCAATGAAAGTATCACAGCACAAGAATTTGTGAAAAAAATGCAGGAAAAGCCTCACAGCCGGAATGACAGCCTGTTTGGTACTGGATGGAAGAAAGAACCAGAGAAAACCGAAGAGCCGCAGGATATGGAACATCCTGACGGATATAAAGGGTTCCTGTATATCAAATGTGATAAATGTGGAAAAGAAAAAGGATTCTGTGCAAAAGAAAAAATCAAGTCCTATAAATGTGAATGTGGCAAAGAAACGGAACTGGTAAATCTTAAACCACTTTATACGAAATGCAAGTGTGGCAATGAATTTAAGTACATGACAAATATGAATACTGCGGAATTTACTTATAAATGCTTTACTTGCGGTAATCCGGTAGATGTAAAGATGAACAGCAGAAGAACAGCCTATATTACAATCGGGGGGGGTACTAAAGGTTATAGCCGCAAGCTCGCTCGGAAATATGGTGCATCAGTTAGTTGTTGGTAGAAAGGAGCTGGACGATATTTATGTTTTACGATTATGAGGATGAAGATTTTTACACAGAAAATGAATATCAGGAAGAAATAGATAATTTGAAAGAGGCTATAAAAAAGTCTGTAAAAAGAGAAACCACCGAGGAAATGAACCGGCTTCGTGAAGAAAATAAAAAATTGCAGGGAATTAAAGAAAATTTCGATACTGTTAAGAAAGATTTCGAGAGGAAGAAAGACGAGTGTGATAGAGCAATACGGAATGCAGAATATAATGCAAGATGCGCACGAATAACGGAATTGATGGAAAAATTCAAAATAGTTATGTGGTCTGTAACTTGGGAAAATCTTTATAAACAAAAATGTGATAAATGCGATAGCTGGAGGAAAGTAAAAATTACATTGCCGTCAGGAAAAGTTGTTGAAGATGATTGCAAATGCAGAAAATATGCAAAAATCTATTTTCCGAAAGCAAATGTAATATATGAGATGGAAGATAGAGGCGGCGGAGTTCGCATCTGGTACAAAGAAAAAGGAGAGCCGGGAAGTGGATATATTGTTGCCGACAGCAGCGCTGTGTTGCCAGGAATGATAATCGACCATGACAAAAATTTTGAAGATATTGAAACGAAAAATCTATACACAATTTTTTTTACTTCTCAGGAAGAATGTAAAGAGTTTTGCGATTTTCTAAACAGAAAAGCAGATTACAAAGGGTATGGATACGATATGGAGGGAAAACTGGTCAGAGATGCCCTAACGACAGAAATTGGATTTACGAATGGCAGTGAGCAGGAGGAAAAACATGAATAAAGCAATCGAGATAGGACGCCTTACGCGCGACCCGGAGGTTAGATATTCGCAGGGGAGCAATACAGCAGTAGCGAGATACACTGTTGCGGTAGACAGAAAATTCAAAAGAGAGGGAGAACCAACAGCAGATTTCATCCCTTGCGTAGCGTTTGGGAAACAGGCGGAGTTTGCCGAGAAGTATTTTAGAAAAGGAACGAAAGTTGTTATTTCTGGAAGAATCACAACAGGAAGTTATACAAACAAGGACGGTCAGAAAGTATATACCACTGAAATAACAGTGGAGGAGCAGGAGTTCGCAGAGAGCAAAGGCAGTAGCGAGGCGCAGGGAGCCAGTCAAATGTCAACTCCGAATGGAGATGGTTTTATGAGCGTTCAAGATGATGATACCGGCTTACCGTTTAATTAGAATCACGAGGAGAAATATCAATGCTTGCAAATTATGAAAAATTCGGTTTCAAAATTAGGGCGGAGCATCTGCCTGAATCATGTACCTGGTGTCCTTTTTGGACGGCTCCAATGGCGGATGTAGAATTTGCTGGATGCTATATAACCGGAAGTGAAATTCGACTAGATACCGGGGAGGCTGACAAAAGGCGAATGACTGATTGCCCGATAAAGTGCAAGAGAGGCAGGGAGCGTAGGAAAAAGTTTACCGAAAAAATAAAAGGATAAATAGGCAGGAGGAATAACGATGGACGATTATACAATCGAGGAAAAAAGACAAGGAAGTTACAGGGATTACGGTAATGTATGACGATGGGAGCACGAAAGAAATTCAGCAAGGATGCTGCGTAGACCTGAAAAACGGCAGTGATGATTTAAGCGTAGGGCTGCTGAATATAAAAGCGTTTGATTTAGTAAAACTTACATACGGTCTGATGGTTGTGATAGAAAAAATAGGGCTTGAGGATGCTTTCAATGCGTATGCCAGAGGAGAAACAGCACAGGAGGCGCAGGATGAATAGAAAGACACTGGAAGAAAGCCTAGGGCGGAGAGTAAAGGTCAGACTATTCGATGGAGCAGAACACGAGGGCTATCTAAGAAAATCAGGAGATGAGCGGTATCGGAACGACCCAAATCTATATTTGCCGAAGAATTATTATTTCTTAGTGGACGATTACGGAATATGTAAAACATGTTTGTTCAGGGTATCACATATCCAAAATTACAAAATATTAGCTTAAGAGGAGCAGAGAGAATGAAGAAAGCAAGAGCAATGGCGGTTCTTGTGATTGTGGCGGTACTAGTATGTGCCGCCTTTGCTATAAGCAAGAACAGTGCCGAGAAAAGGAAACAGATGGTAGCACAGAAATATGGAATCACGCAGGAAAAAACAGAAAATGTTATCAAATTCGAAGAAAATGTATGCAAAACCCAGGAAAGCGATTCAAAAACTCAAGAAAGTGCGCAGGAAGTTCCGGAAAGCGTTATCATACCGGGGAAAAATGAAACAGGGAATCCACTGATTGATGCAGAGTTGCAATCCAAAATAGTAGGCGATAGCTTGATGGCATACATTGAGGTTGACAAAGATACCTTAAAGGGAATATCAGAGGAGGAGTACAGAGCGTTCGCCGAAGAGGTTGTGAGGAACAGCGGATACAGATGGTTCGTAATTAAATGTGGAGATGGCACCGGGATAGTTCATGCCGGCTCATATTATGCTTGTGCCGTATATGGGAAACTGGATACGGATGGATGCATAGCGGAACCATACGGATACATATACCTTACAGACAACGGATTTTTTTATGAGGAATAGTACAGAAAAAAGAACTGGATTACTTCCTATATATATGATATACTGACAAATGTAACATTTCGGCTACATTCCTAAAGGTTCGGGGATGCTATGCTGATTATTTGACACAAAATCTTACATTTGTGAAGTAATCAATTTCGTCATCAAAGTTTTCAATTACATCATTTTGGGTAGAAATGATTAAATTGCCGATACTCCGCGGGGTGTCGGCATTTTGTTTGGCGTAAAAAATCTGTAAAAATGCGGAAAACACTTGCAATGGCGGTAGGCCATGTTATCGTAAAGTCAAGATAAAACAAAACATAAACACCTAACAGGAGGTAATTGATATGATGAACGATAAAATGGTAATGGCAATCGCAAAGGTAGTAGGTAAGGAAGTTGAAATCAAAACAGCAGAGCAGGATGGAAAGAACATCATCGTAACAGTAGTTGCAGGAGATGAAACCTACAAAGCAGTCCTCTCAGAGAGAAGGAACCAGTACGGAACATATTACAGAGTGATGAGTTCCGAGGTCGTTAAAGTGGCAGATGAAGAGCCAAAGGAAGATGTTGACGAGGTTGAGGCAATGGCAAATCTCGAAGCTGCAAAGAAATTCAGTGAGCAGAAGAACGCTCCGGTATATGTGATGAGCAATGGAAAAAGAACAGCAGTTATCAAGACGGACTCAAATAAGGCTCGTCACGAGAAATACGGATACTGGGTGGCAGCAATTTTTGAAAATGGAGTACAGGTATCAGCATAATGAACACAGAATGAAAGCCGGAGCAGTAATTGCCCCGGCTCATTTTATTTGAATATGAAAGTGTGTGACAGACCGTTTTTGAATATGATTTGTTTTACCTGCCCGGCATCCATGATGATGCTGTCGATGATACCCTGCACGAATGTCTTGATGACGGCGGTATCAACAGAAGTGGCGAGCCGCTTGTAAGACACATAGTTTCTATCCGTGAGTTTCTGAGCGATGATGAACTCGGATGCCCTGCGGACAAATTCTTCGTCAGATACAGATTGGTTCCATTCGTCCGTATTTGAAAATCCTATCTGCTCGTTGACCTCATCCAAAGTCTCAGTCAGTTTTGATTTTTGAATGATAAATTCCGACTCCGGCATTGCATCCTCGGCATATAGATACAGTTTTGTGAGTCGGTCTAAGGCTCGCTCGATTTTCTGCTTTTCATTTCGCAGCTTCGATAGTTCGGAGACAACCTTTTTCTTTTTTAGCTTGGCAGACTTGCCGAAAACAGTTCCTTTTATTTTCCCGGAAGAAAGCATATTGAAAAGGTCGTTCAGACCGTCCTCATCTATATGGTCGATATAGGAGAATGTATTTCCAATCAGCAATGCAGCCTGCAACTCCTCGGGAGAATGGATGTCTGCAAAATTCTTTTGAACATTCAGCATATTCAGAACATAGTTGAATACGAACTCCCCAACGATAGGGTCTGATGTGAATTTGCCATTGCAGGCAGAGGCAAGTTTTCTGCGGGTAGGGCAGGTGTATTTGGAATATTGCCAGTCTTTTTTCGCTGCCGCAGGCGTGGCTCCCATCGGCTTTCCGCAGTTTCCACAGTATAGGAGTCCTGCGAATACATGGACATACTTTTCTGACTTATAAGTGTTACGCTTCCGGTCAAGTCGCTTGTTTGCATCCAACATTGCTATGACACGTTCTTTTTGCTCCCGGGAGATAATTGGCTCGTGATGGTCCTCAACGGTTATCCACTCAGACTCGTCCTTGACCTTTTGCCTATCGCCCTCTTTCAAGACATTGTATCGGTAATCTCCGCAGTAGAATATGTTATGCAGTATGATGTGCAACGACACAGGGTTCCACAGGTTCCCGGCACGAGTCCTCAATCCCTTTTCGTTCAGATAGCGTGACTCACGGACCAAAGAACGCATCTCCTCATATTTGTCATGTATGAGACGAACAATCTCAGCCTCGATAGGATTGATTGAAAAATCCTTTGTCTCGTAGTCGTAGTTGTATCCGTACGGAACCCTGCCGCCGTTCCATTGACCGTTTGACGCTCGAGAAATCATAGTTGCAGTAACACGCTCGGAAGTCATGTTTCGCTCCAACTCAGCAAAGACAAGGATGATTTTAAGCATAGCCTCGCCCATAGCCGTAGAAGTATCGAACTGTTCGTTTTTGGATACGAACACCACGCCGAGGTCCTTGAGTTCCTTGTACATCGTTGCAAAGTCGAGGAGGTTTCGGGAGATACGGTCTATCTTCCATACAAGCAGGTGGGAAAACGCACCTTGCCGTATCTGAGACATCATTTCTTGAAATTTTGGTCTGTCAGTATTCTTTCCGGAATATCCTGCATCCTCGAATATGACATAATCGTCTGTATTAAGCATCAGTTTTGCGTACGCAATCAAATCCTGTCGCTGCATAGGGAGCGAGTCTTTATCAATCTGATGAGTCGTAGAGACTCTGATATAGATGGCAACCCTGTTGGTAGAGGCAGGAGCAGTTCTATCCTGCATCATGTAATATCATCTCCAATCTAAAAAGGATGTCCGAGGTATCAGACATCCAATGCTTTTAATATTGCTTCGGATATGCCGAAGTAATCGCTCTGCCAAACGCCGAGTTCCTGCAATCTTGGCAGCGTGATAGTTTTTCTTGATGAGTTATCCTTGGTTAGAGCCTTACGGGAGATTACGAAAAAATCCCACAGGTCAAGATTTAGAGGATTTTGGGATGGGGAAGTAGCTTTGTAAAGGCTGAACACATAAGCGTCCGGCATCCCACTTATCGGATAGGATATGAAATCGGGATGTTCCTCATCCTGCGATTGCAAATAAGATGCAGCCTCGATTTGTAATCTATACCCATCGCCTGTAAGCATATCGTATGGAGTCCACTGAGCAGAGCCGTCCGGCAGAAAATGCCCGGACTGTCCTATGGACGAAGCCACGATAAATTTTGAAAGAGTGTTCCGGCGGCTGTTATCAAGGAAATCCGGATAAGACCACTTCCAAAAATCACTCATCGTCACGGAGATTTCTTCTCCGTTTGCTATGAAATGTTCGCTTCCGTTGAATACCATGAGCATTCCTTCTTTCGATATAGTCTTTTATACTGACAATCTTTTTTCTCCGCACTCATCATCGGGCATGGCGGCAATCATGCCATCCGCATAGATGAGCAGGCGGTCTTGTAGGTCGGGAGTCAGTTTTCTGAACTTCTTTAAGCACTTTTGTTCACGAGCATTGGAAATTTCCAATGAGTTATCAACATTCGGGTCTTTGAAATCCACACCACGCACAATGTAATCGAGAGATACATTGAAGTAATCTGCAAATTTCACAACGACATCAAGGGAAGGACTGCCTTTACCCTTTTTCCAGTCAGTGAAAGATGACCCGGAGATACCGAGTTCTCTCGTGATTTGAGCGGGTTTTAAGTTACGCTCGTCCATAAGAGCAACGAGTCTGTCTACAATCGTCATTTAGGACACCTCCAAAAAATAATTTGAAAATTCCAATAAAATCTATTGACTTTTTGGAAAGTTCCAATTAGAATGTAGTCGTAAATTACAAAACACTAATACATTCAGTAAAGCAATTACATCACGCAATTCATTAAGAAATGGCAATATACAATTCGATTTTACCACACGACTATCGAAATGTAAATTACAAAGCGTGATAGGAAGGAGGGCAAATCGAATGGCAAGAGTGTTATCGCCGTGGTGCAAGCAGGCAAAAATCAGATTGATTGAACTGGATATGACCGTTGCTGAGTTGGCATCAAAAGTTGGACTCACAAGGGAGTACACATCGGCTATCGTGAACGGAAGAGCATTTTCCGAACCGGCGATAAAAGCAATCAGCGATGTACTCAATATCGCAGAAACAGCCTGCTCGCTAAATTAAGATTATTATAAGCCGAAAGGAGGCAGTACAACATGGGGAATGGCGGTACGAAAGAGAACCAAAATGTGTACTTTCGTGCAAGGAAACAGGCAGCAATGTATAACGAAAGGCTATCAAGCCGTGAGGGAGCAGCAGAGATGCTCGGAATATCCCCATCGACCTTAGCAGATTACGAATTGGGAATAACGAAGTTTGTTCCAGTCGATAAAGTTGTCTTGATGGCAGATTTGTATAACTGCCCGGAGTTAAGAACTGGATATTGCAAATATGAATGTCCTATCGGGAAGCATATTCCACTGGCAACATCAGTGAGCGGAATAGAGGGCATTGCATTAAGACTTATTCGAGAGTTCGACTCCAATGAGATTAAGAACATTGAGAAAGATTTGGTAGATATAGCAGCGGATGGTGTTATTTCAGAGGATGAAAAACCTACGCTCGAGAAAATTATCAGCAAACTTGATGAGATGTCGGTAGCAATCAGTGAGTTGAAACTCGCAGGAGAAAAGGTTCTGAAAGGATAGGTGGTTTAAGTGGGTGCTGCTGAATTGAGAACTTTCCTCAGAGAGGAATTTGGAATTATGAATGATGAAGAGTTTGAGGCGGCAGTGAACGCATCCACAGGAATAGACATTGGAATGTTTACTCAGCCGCTGAAAGGAGGAGCAGATGATGACAAGAAAGCAAATAAATTCCCTGCGGCGTAAAGCGAGAATGGGAGCCGTTATAGGAGCAGCAATATATCTCGCAGTGGGTGTCAAAAGTTTCGGGAAAGACAATTCGAGCATTGAAGCGTCAGCAACCCCGACACAGCAACCTGTATCAATACCGCAGGAGACATCGCAAGCGACCGTGCAGGAAGAAAGAATAATCACATACACATACGATACAGTCGATGCTTACGACAGTTATCTGCTTGCCAAAATAGCAATGGCTGAGGCAGGAAACCAAGATACGGAGGGAAAAGCACTTGTAATGCTCGTGGTTCTGAATAGAGCATGGGGCGACAATGAGTTTCCGGACACCGTGGAAGATGTGATTTACGATGATGGACAGTTTAGTCCGGTGCTTGAGGGAAAATTTGAACAGACCATTCCGAACAATGATTGTTGGGAGGCTCTCGAGATGGTTATGCAGGGATGGGATGAAAGCAAAGGTGCATTGTACTTTGAAAGCAAGAGTTCCTCCATGTGGCATGAGGATAATCTGAAATTCCTGTTCAAACATCAAGACTGTTATTTTTACACAGAAAAGGAGTGAGACGATGAGAAAGATTAGAAGATATATCATCAGAAATTGGTTTTGGATAGTCTTAGGACTCGTCCTCACAAGGAAAGCAATGGAATATTGCTATCGACAGAGAGGCTCATTTCAAGTCGGAGGCGAGTTCTTTATTCTTCCGGTAATTCTGATGGCGGTATATCTCATACCAAATATCGTGAGAGATGTACTCGGAGTATTCAGAGAGGAGGGCGAAAATGTCAGACCAAGAAATCGCAGAGAAGATGGTAGAAATCGTAGACGAGTTCCAAAGGCAGACAGGTATGCCGGATGAGGTTGCTGACAATGTTGTTAGGCATTGTTTCAGAAAAATGGAACTGATAGACGCACCCGCTGAATATATCTTGCTTTTGCTACCGGATGAATTGAAAAACGCTTGTTTCAGAAGTTGGATAAACAAAAGGACGATGGAACTTGTGAAGAAAAAGGAGGCGGTTGCGAATGTGCAGCTTGTGTAGACAGTTTCCGTGCCACCCGAGATGTCCTAACGCTCCGGAACCTGTACCGCTTATGAGATGCAAGGAATGCGGAGAGGGAATTTACGAGGGCGATGAGTATTACGACACCGGGAACGGTGGGATATGCAAAGAGTGCATAGAAGATATGACAGCAAATGAATTATTCGACCTGTTCGGAGAAAGCTATTCCGTGGCAGCGTCATAAAGGAGGCAAGAAGATGGCAGAAAACACGCAGTTGGCAGAACAGCCAAAGAGACAGGTTGGTCCGGTTCAGCAGGTAAAGCTACTGTTGAATGAGGATACTGTCAAGAAAAGATTTACAGATGTTCTTGGAAAGAAAGCACCGCAGTTCATGGCATCCATTGTAAATGTGGTGTCAGCATCGCCACAGTTAAAACAGTGTGATGCAAACAGTATCATGGCAGCATCGTTTGTGGCAGCATCGTTTGACTTGCCAATCGATAGCAATCTCGGATTTGCAGCATTGGTTCCGTATAAGAAGAGTTTCAAGGATAAAGAAACAGGTCAGTGGGTCAAAAAGGACCTTGCACAGTTCCAAATGATGTACAAAGGCTTTGTCCAGTTGGCAATCAGAACTGGACAGTACGAGAAGATGAATTGCTCGGAGGTTTACGAGGACGAACTTCGCTCGTATAACCCGATTACAGGAGAGTGTGAGTTTGTGACTGATTTCTCACAGACGCATCAGCGAGAGAATGGAGAGACTGACAAGATTGTCGGTTATTACGCATGGTTCCGCCTTGTATCCGGTTTTACCAAAGAACTGTATATGAGCAAGAATGAGGTAACGAATCACGCAAAGAAGTATTCACAGTCGTACAGATATGATTTGAATGACAACAAGACAAGCAGCAAGTGGTCTACGGACTTCGATGCGATGGCAAAGAAAACTGTGATTAAGTTGCTTCTCAGCAAGTGGGGCATCCTGTCTGTTGAGATGCAGAGAGCGATTGCAGATGACCAAAAGACATTTGATGAGGATGGCAATGAGGAATATGGAGACAATCAGCCGGATGTTATCGAGGTTGAGGACCCATTCGCTCAGATTGAAGATAAGAGCGGCGGACAGGATGACGAGCCGGAAGAACTCGACATCACTCAGTAGCAGAAAGGAGACATTATGGAGTTGACAGCAGAGAATTATTACGGAATGGAAGCCAACAAGGCGTATATGTCCGTAAGCCAGTTCAAGGACTTCAACGGCACCTATGGGAAGATGGCGTGTGAGTTTGAAGCAATGGAAAAGTTAGAGGAGAGGTGGAAGCCGGAGCCATCGACAGCGTTGTTGGTCGGAAGTTATGTGGACTCGTACATCGAGGGAACACTGGATGACTTCAAGAAAAGAAATCCGGAAATTTTCACTCAGAAAGGCGAACTGAAAGCACCGTATAAGAAAGCAGAGGAAATCATCGCCCGCATTGAGAGAGACGAGTATTTTATGAAGTATCTTTCGGGAGAGAAGCAGCGAATTATGACAGGTAATCTGTTTGGGTGCGACTGGAAAATCAAGATGGACTCATACATTCCGGGAGTTGCCATTGTGGATTTGAAAGTGATGGCATCCATTACGGATTTGAAATGGGTCAAGGATATCGGATACCTCGATTTTGTAAGGTATTGGGGATACGACATCCAAGGAGCAATCTATCAGAAAATTGTTGAACTCAATATTGGAAAGAAACTGCCGTTCTTTATCGCTGCGGTAACAAAGGAGAATGAACCGGATATCCGTATCATTCAGATTACTCAGAACTATCTCGATGAGGCTCTGAGCGTAGTATCTGCAAATATCAACAGAGTGTTGATGGTTAAGAATGGAGACAGGGAGCCGGACAAATGCGAATTGTGTGACTGTTGCAGGCACAACAGGGTTCTGAAAGCACCGATTTCCATTATCGACCTTACATCCGGAATTTAGGAGGTATCTATCAATGGCGTGGATAAGCGTTCACGAACAGGTGGTAGGTGGAAAACTGAGAACTCTCGCCAAAGAGTTGAATTGCAGTCAAAATGAGGCTCTTGGAATGTTGGTTACGCTGTGGCTGTGGGGCATTAACAATGCGGACAGTGAAGGCAAGATAATCGGAGCGACAAGAGCAGACATCGCAAAGGTTCTTTATGTTGGACTGAATGAGGAAATCGACCCGCTCAAGGCGGTTGACGCACTCATTACGACAGGTTGGATAGACCTTGACACAGACCTGTATCTCCACGATTGGGGAGAATGGCAGGAGCAGTGGTATAAGGCTATGACAGCAAGAGAAAAGGATAAGGAGCGAAAACGCAGAGAGAGAGCCGCTAAGAAATTAGCACCTCAGCAGAAAGCACCGCCTGTAAAAAAGGAGGAGCCTGCTATCAGCACATCGGAACCTACAATTCCTCAACAGCCGGAAACTAAAAACAAGGCTGAGGGATATACGAAAGATTTCGAGGAGTGGTGGAGCGTGTATCCTCGTAAAATTGGAAAAGGCGATGCCTACAAGAAATACAAGACAAGGATAAAAGATGGTTGGTCTCCTGCTGAATTGTTGGAAGCAGCACAGAATTATAGGACCAAAGTTCTGAATGAGAGAACGGAGCAGAAATTCATTAAGCATCCAAAGACCTTTTTATCAGACACCACACCGTTTGCTGATTTTATCAAAACAGGCACGCCGACCGTAACTACAACTGGAAACAATGACGACAATCCGTATGCAGACTGGGAGGAATAACATGGAAAGACAAGAGAATATGGGAAAAGACGGTCTCCTGCATTGTTCTGTATGCGGAGAGCCGACACAGAAGATTTTACCGTTCCCGCTCATGGACGGTTCGGAAGGAACTCGGGATATGAAAGTACATATCATGTGTTCCTGCGAGAAGAAAGAGCGGGATGCCTACGACAGGGAACAGAAGCGACAGGAAGAAATGAGGGTCGTAGAGGGATTGAGAAAACTCAGCCTTATGGATGACAAACTGTCACAGGCGAGATTGGAGTCGTTCACAGAGACAGACGATAACGCAAGACTCCTCAAAATAGTTCGGAATTACATCGTGAACTTTGAAAAGATGTATGAGGACAATCAAGGATTGCTGCTGTGGGGTCCGGTGGGAACCGGAAAGAGTTATGCTGCGGCAGTGATTGCAAATGAACTGCTCGACCGCAGGACATCAGTTGTAATGACATCGTTCATCAAGATACTCAAGGAGGTTGGAACATTCGATGATGACAACGGCAAGATTGAGAAAATGAACCAGTCCAAGTTGCTCATTATAGATGACCTCGGGGCAGAAAGAGGAACGGACTACTCCCTTGAAAGGGTGTACGACATCATAGACAGCCGATACCGAAGCAACAAGCCAATCATACTGACAACGAACCTCACGATGGAGCAGATGAAGAACTGTGAGGATATTCGATACAACAGAATTTATGACAGGATATTCGAGATGTGCTATCCGGTCAAGGTAAGCGGTCTCTCTTGGAGAAAAAGGGAGGCGGCATCTCGATATGCAGCAACCAAACAGATATTGGAGGGATGAAGATGCTGAAAATGATTGCAGAAATCAGTATTGCCAAACTCGAGGATAGAAAAACAGTAACAGCAATTCTCCACGAGAACGGCTATACAGTTGGTCCGGGCAAGAGAAAGAAAACCGAGACCGGAAAGACTATCGACTACTTCCTCAAGGTGTACAGAGAGGATGGAAGTGATGAATGAGATAAGATTTACCATTCCTGGCAAGCCGTTCGGCAAGCAGCGACCGAGAGTGGTAAACCGAGGGAAATTTAGCACAGCATATACGCCGAAAGAAACGGTCGAATACGAAAATCTCGTGAAACTGTATTATTCTCAAACGGCACATGGCTATATGTTTCCCGATGATGCGATGCTCGATGTAAGGATATTCGCATTTTATGAGGTCCCGAAATCGGCAAGCAAGAAGAAAAAGGCTGCAATGTTGGCACAGGATATTCGCCCAACCAAGAAACCGGACTTCGATAATATTGGGAAGATAATTTGCGACAGTCTGAACTTGGTGGCATATCACGATGACTCAGCGGTGGTAGATGCTCAAGTGAGAAAGTTTTACTCAGAGCAGCCGAGAGTTGAGGTCGTCATAAAACAAATACAGAAAGGATGACATTTATGGAAGAATTATCACTGGTAATCAGTCAACCGGATGAGGGAAAATTCCTTCAAAAAATCGGTTGGAACAAAGAGCAGATTATGAACGCTGTTGCGGAAATCACGAAGCAGTACACTGGATTGACCTACACAGAGGAGCAGATGCAGGATGCCAAGAAAGACAGGGCAACCCTCAATGCTATGAGAAAGGACATTTCCGACAGGAGAATACAGGTCAAGAAAGCGTTGATGGCTCCGTACGAAGCGTTCGAGGCTGAGGTCAAGGAAGTTGTGGCTATGATAGATGAGCCGATAGCGATGATTGACGAGCAGTTGTTGGCGTACGAGGAAAAGGTCAAGGAAGATAAGAAGCAGGAGTTAATTTCGTATTTCAAGGAGAATATCGGAGAGTTGGAAGATGTTCTGACCTTCGATATGATTTTCAATCCGAAGTGGCTTAATAAGACGGCATCTCTCAAGTCCTGCAAGGAGGAGATTTCTAAGGAAATCAGCAGAACAGATACAGACCTCAGAGCAATCGAGACTATGATTGAAGAGAAGTACAGGGCATATGCTAAGGACTACTACTTCCGTAAGGATAGAAATATGACATCGGTTCTCAGCGAAGTTGGCAGAATGAAAGAAATTGACCGCAAGGCAGAGGAGGAAAAAGCGGCTCGAGAAGAGGCTGAGGAACGCAGGAGAGAGCAGGAAGCAGCCAAAGCGGCAGAGGCTATCAATCCTCCAACCGAACCGGAAAATGTGCAGGAACAGGAAGAAAGCGTACCAAAAGCAGCAGAAAGCGTATCAATTCCTGCGGAAAATGCACCAAGACAGCCGGAAAGCATACCGGAACAGTCAAAGGATGCACAGGTTGTAGACCCATTTGCAGACAAGGATACTGACACCAAGATTTATAAGGCATCGTTCACAATTAGAGGAACAAAGGCTCAGATACTGTCTGTAAAGGAGTTTATGATAAAGAACAATATTCAATTTGGAAAGGTGGAAAAATAGTATGGGAAGTTTCATTGAAGAAACGACACTGCATTTCGAGGACGACACATTCAAGAAGTTAAGAACGGATGCAGACCAAGTGTTGCAGAAACTGCTCGCTAATATGGCGGAAAAGGGCAGTCTCGAGGGCAAAATGACAATCACGATTGATGTGTCATTCACAGAGGAGACGGTTCAGAACAGAGACCCGAATATCGAGGGAGATATGAGAATTGTACATACTCCAAAGTTTCAGCATAAGGTTGGCTCGGTTCTGCAAATCAAGAATGAGCAGAAAGGCGATATGAACTGCGATGGCATGGAGATGATTTGGGATAATGAGAAGGGCGAGTATGTACTCAGACCTATTACTGGAAGAGACCAAATGAGCATCTTCGATATGGAGGTTCAGAACTCACAGGAGCCTGCGACATATGCGGAAGTTGTAGAGGGGGAGGTTCTCGAGGGAAGAAAGATACCTGCACTCCCTATGAATGAGCCGGAAGATGATGCGTCCGATGGAAGTCCGGAGGACGGTCCGCAGGACGAGGAAGATATGTCAGATGAATTTGGGGATGACTACGGATACGATGACCCGGAGGAGTATTGATGTTAAGGGTAACTACGAAATTGATTAAGGCATGGCTGAATTATCAGCGAGCAAAGATAAGGAGACGACACGATGAGAAAGTTAGCAAGAGAAGTAGCAAGAAATCAGAGTTATAAGAGAAGCGGAACAACAGATATGTTCCATTACTTCTTTGATAAGATTTGGAGAGAGAAAGGGCATCCTGCATCACGCAGGATGAACCCTACCAAGAAAAAGCGTTTTGGAGGAAGAAAGTAATGGAAGAGAATAAGATTTATCAGAATGACAACCCGAAGAATGGTCCACTTGACGGTGTTCAGTTAAGAACTGATTGTGTGAGAACCAAGTTCACGCAGAAGAGACAGAAAACTGGCTATCCATTCAAGCAGTCACAGACAAAGGCAAATGTATCTGCGAGCGTAGAGACTGGCACGTTCTCCATCAGAGATGTGCAGACGAATATCATGCTTGCAATCAGACTCGAGGATGCTATGGCAGTATGTGCAGCCGCAGCGGATGCGAGCAGAAAGGAGGAAGGATGTACGGAAACGAAGGAAGATGCAGGAGTTGCGGAGCCAAAATCCGGTTTGTAAAGATGAAGTCGGGAAAGTCCATGCCTGTGAATGAGAAGATTGTCAATTACAAGACTGACCCTCATGGCAAGGAAAGAATTGTGACACCGGGCGGCGATGTAGTCGCCTGCGTCACTGGCATCAATGCAGATGAAGCAACTGGATTTGGATATGTTTCTCACTTCGCTACTTGCCCGAATGCGAGAAGCCATAGGAGATGACAAAGAAAAAGAGCCGCCTCACTTAGCGACTCAATACTGGTAAGAAAAATTATATGCTATAAGGCATAGAAAGTCAAGGAGGCGGCTGATGAAAGAGGCAAGATATTCATTAACACAGGAACAACTCAACGACTTAGCAGCCATTGCAGCCGATAGAGCGGTTGAGGCATATCGTTCCGAAGAACAGAAAACTCAGAAGCGTAAAGATAATGAGAATGTTCGCATCACAAAGAAAAAACTCCAATCCTACCGCAGGGTGAAAGCATCACTGGCAGAGACCGAAGAGTTCACAGAGGATGAGAAGATTGAACTGAGATGGGCGTTTGTGAGAGATTTGATGGGAAGCGGACTTGATGTTGTTGAGAAAGCAGACAACAGGATAAGGTCTGTTGAGAACAAAAGAAAAAGAGACTCATTCGAGATACAGTCTATCGACAAGGCTATGGCACTGTATAAGAAAGAGGCTGACAATTCCTCAAGTGAGGAGGCGAAGAGAAGATACAGAGAACTGCACGCAATGTATATTGATGACGAGGCACATGATGTAAAAGAAATTGCTGAGATGGAAAACATCAGTGAGAAAATCGTTTACAGAGACATAGGAATAGCCTGTAAGATATTGGCGGTATATTTGCTCGGAATGTAGGAAATAAACGCTCCCTGCGGCTATACGAAACGCACAATACATACTGAATTGGAATGTAAGAAAAATGTAAGGTTGAAATTGGAATATTCCAATGATAGTATGGTAGTAGCCAACAGACCCCATAATGTCATCCAAATGCAGAGCCATGTAGTTCTTCTTCCCAAAGACGACATGAGTATCCAGGCGAGAAATCGTTCGGGATATTTCTGTATTTGGCGTTAGCGAGCAAGACTGTCTCAATTCCCGGAGGCAGTCTATTTTTATGCAAAAAGCCGCCATCTCAAGAGAGAAAAGCGGCTCGAGTCTACACCTCAAAACTGAACGGATGTTCGGGGGAGGGGGGGGGGGGGGGGAA
>CDZO01036003.1_pt1 | contig 131151 bp, 123 predicted proteins | sample 480641 | NCBI WGS metagenome assembly CDZO01 (sample SAMEA3182088, study PRJEB8094) | gut metagenome | biome: human; feature: gut; material: Stool; isolation source: human stools | place: Canada | collected 2013-02-05
GCGTCTGCCTTCTTGACGACTGTTTTCAGGTTGGACTTGATCGCTTTGTTGTGCATCGCCTCTTTCTTGGCCTGCACGACACGGTCTTTCTGAGACTTGATGTTAGGCATCGTACCACCTCCTTAATACCCATAACAGTGCACTTTATAATAGCATCTTTTTGGCGCGCTTGCAAGGGCTTTTTCGAAAAAGGGCGGGATTTTTTTGCTGTGCAGCAAAGAAAAACGTCCGTTTCCCGCGCAGAGGGTGGCCGTGCACAAAATGGTTTCAGAGAAAGGAGCCGGTTTGAAATGGCAATTTATACAGATATTGCGGCAGAACTGTACCCGCCGCAAAAGGGCGAGGTGCCCCGCGGCGTGCGAGTGCACACCGCCACGGCCAGCGGCATAGGGCTGGTGCGTGTGGACATTGAACGCGAGGGCCTGCGGCGCGCAAAGGGGCGTTATATCACGCTGGACATGCCGCGCTTTTCCGCCATAGACGATAAAAATGAGGCCTATGTGTGGGCTGTGGCAAGCCAGCTGCGCTCTGTGTTGCCCAAAGAGGGGCTTGTGCTGGTGGCCGGCATTGGCAACCGCGCCGTGACGGCGGACGCGCTGGGCCCGGAAACGGCAGACAAAGTGTTTGTCACGCGGCATCTGTGCGAGGGCGCCGGCGCGCAGGACCTTCGCATGCGCCCGGTGGCGGCCTTTGCACCCGGCGTAGAGGCCACCACCGGCCTTGCCACCGCCGAGCTTCTGCAAAGCCTTACCGCCAAGCTGAAGCCTGCGGCTGTGCTTTGTGTGGACAGCCTGTGCACGGCATCTTCCCGCAGGCTGGGCGCCAGTGTGCAGATTTCCACGGCAGGGCTGACGCCGAACAACGCCCCCGCCCTCACCCGGCAAAGCCTGGGCGCGCAGGTGGTGGCGCTGGGCGTGCCCACCGTGATGGAGGTGGATAACGGCGCCCGCGCACTGGTGGTGACGCCCAAGGACATTGACGCCATCATCCGCCGCGCCGCCAACCTGCTTTCCCTTGCCATAAACAAGGCGCTGCAGCCCGCTTTCAGCGTGGGCGAGCTTTCGTTCCTCACGTCCTGAACAAAAGGCCCCTGCCGCAGGGAAAACGCGGCGGCAGGGGCCTTTTTTGTCTGTGTGGTGCAGCATTCAGGCCGCCATGGCCCCGCCCTCTTCCAGCACGGCGTCCGCCTGGGCCTGCGTCAGGTACCCGGCTTCCACCATGCTGTCCAGCACATGGCGCTGGCGCTGGGCGCACAGCTCGGGGTTTGCCGTGGGGGCATAGATGCTGGGCGCATTGGGCACGCCCGCCAGCAGGGTGCACTCATAATCTGTCAGCTCGGAAGGGGCTTTGCCGAAATAATGCTGTGCTGCGGCGGTGATGCCCGTGCAGCCGTCGCCATAATAAATGACATTGATGTACAGCTCTAAAATCTCGTCTTTGGTATAATTTGCTTCCAGGGCCCAGGCCGTGAACAGCTCGGCCACCTTGCGGGTGAACTTTTTCTCCTGTGTGAAGTACAAATTTTTGGCCAGCTGCTGCGTCAGGGTAGAGCCGCCCTCGGCCAGCGTGCCGGTGCGCAGGTTGGCCAGTGCGGCGCGCGCGGTGCTGATGATGTCAAAGCCGCCGTGCTCGTAAAAGCGCCTGTCCTCTGCGGCCACCACCGCCTGCGCATAAATGGGCGGCAGGCCGCTTAACGGCACATAATCTTCCTGCGCACGCACAGCCTCTACCTTTTCTTCCAGCGGCGTTTGGCTCAGCGCGTCGCGGTACATCCAATAGCCCTGCACGCCAATGGCGCCCGTCACGGCCACCCCGGCCACCAGAATGGCAAGGCACAGCCATGCCAATATTCTTTTTACAACTTTCATAGCTTCGGCCGCCTTTCTGCCTGCCGTGCGCCGCGCCCGAAGGCGCAGCCGCGTCGAACAATGGGGTTTTCTGTACCCTGATACTACCACAGGAGGGCGGCGGTACGCCATGCTTTCGGCTTTCATTTCAAAAAAATTTCTTACATTTTTGTAGGGTGTGCCGCACAGAGGGCGCTTGTCCAGGTGTCCCGGCAAAAAACAGGGCCGGGCGCCCGCAGGCGCCCGGCCCTGGCTTTTCAGCCGGTTACTCTTCTACCTTTTCGTAGGCCTCTTCGCCCGCACCGCACACGGGGCACGGCACTTCGGGCGTGTCGCCCTCACATTCGTAACCGCAGATGGTGCATACCCATTTCGCCATGATGGTCTCTCCTTTCTGTTCCGGTGTGTTCTGGCCCGGGGCCGGGCCTGTCAAAGCGCATAGAACATCCTGTGCGCGCCGGTACCATATTGTCAGGTTTCCCCTTTTACGGCCTTTGCAAACGCGGCGCCATACTCTTTGGCGGCGGCAAGGTCTTGCCCGGTGGGCTTAAAGCGCACGCGCAGGCCCTCGGCGGGCAGCGCAAGCTTCAGCTGCTGCATGCGGGCCACAAGGTTGGGCACGGCCTCGCCGCTCCACCCGTAAGAGCCGAACGCCCCCGCAAACTTCCCTTTGTGGATGATGGGGTTCAGCCCCAGCAGCATCTCGTAAATGGGGGGCAGCGCGTCGCCCACCAGCGTGGGGCTGCCCAGCAAAAAGCCGTCTGCGTCTTCCACCGCGGCGGCCGCGGCAGCCTTGTCGTCTGTGACAAGGTCGAACAGCTGCACTTCGCAGCCCTCGCTGCCCGCGCCCTGTGCAATGGCCTGCGCCAGCATGCGCGTATAGCCATAGGCCGACACATAGGCAATGGCAATGCGCTTGGTTTCGCGCACAGGCACCTGGCACCACTGTGCATACAAATCAAAATATTTCTGCACGTTGCTGCGCAGCACAGGCCCGTGGCCGTTGCCCACAAACTCGATGTCCAGCCCCTTGATTTTTCCCAGCGCATTCACCATATACGGGCGCTTAAAGGGCCCGATGATGCAATCGAAATAATATTTGTAGGCCGGGGTGAAATCTCCCTCAATCAAATCGTTGAACACACGGCTGTCGGCATAGTGGCAGCCGAAGCTGTCACAGGTGAACAGCGCCTTGGCTTCGGGAATATAGGTGTACATGCTGTCCGGCCAGTGCAGAAACGGCACGCTGAGGAAATGCAGCGTCATGCCGCCAAGGTCTACCGTATCCTTTTCCGTCACGGCGCGGCAGGCAAACTCGTGGTTCACAATCTGCTTCAAAAAGTTCAGCGCCGTGGCGCTGCCCAGCACAGTGGCGTTTGGCGCCAGCGCCAGCAGTTTTTCCAGGCTGCCGCTGTGGTCGGGTTCGGTGTGGTCCACCACAATGTAATCGATGCTGGCCGGGTCGCACACTTCGCGCACGTTTGCCAGAAATTCGTCGAAAAACTCCAGCTTGCTGGTTTCAAAAAGAGCGGTTTTTTCGCTGCCCTTTACAAGATATGCGTTGTAGCTGGTGCCCCAGTCGGAATGCATGATGATGTCGAACACGCGCAGGTTCGGGTCTTGCGTGCCCACATACCAGATGTTTTCTTTTGCCAAAAGCGCGCCCATAGCGCCAGCCCTCCTTTGTGGAAAAAGTATCAATTGCGATTCGTAATCAGTTATACACGAAAAATTTTCCGCTGGCAAGACGTTTTGCCAAAAAACCGGCGGGGAAAAGCCCCTTACGGCTGAAGGGCGGGGTCATCCTCCCCGTCGTCCGGCCCGGTGGCGCCGTGGGCTTTCATATACTCTTCAAAGCTGGAAAATTTTTGCGCCGGCGGCCGGCGGCTGATAAGCTGGATGCTGTCGTCCACCTCCGGTGCGGCGCCCGGGCGGCGCGCTGCCTCTTCACGCCGTGTGCGGGGCTGGGGCTTGGCTTCTTTTTTCTTTTCGGCCCTGGCGGCGGCGGGCTTTGGCGCCGCAGGGGCGGCGGGTTTCACCGGCGCTGCGGCCTGCGCTGTGCCGGCCTTTTTGCTGCGGTTATGCCGGCGCCCGCCGCGGCGGCGCCGGCGCTTGGCCGGGCCCTCGCTTTGCGGGGCGCCCGGCAGCACTTTTTCCTTTTCTTCCATGGCTGTTTTCTCCTGTTCTGTTTTTTGCCCGCCCTGCGGCGCGGCCTGCCTGCCGCGCGCGGGCGTGTCAAACTGTGCGGGCCAGGCGTGGGCGCGCACAGGAATGGCGCGTTTAATCAGTTTTTCAATATCGGCAAGATACGGCAGCTCGTCCTCGCAGCAAAAGCTTACCGCGCAGCCGCTTTTCCCCGCGCGCCCCGTGCGCCCAATGCGGTGCACATACGTTTCCGGCACGTTGGGAAGGTCGTAGTTGAACACGTGGGAAAGCCCGCTGACATCAATGCCGCGCGCGGCAATGTCTGTGGCCACCAGCACACGCAGCTCGCCTGCCTTGAAGCGCCCCAGCGCCTGCTGGCGCGCTGTCTGGCTTTTGTTGCCATGGATGGCCATGGCCTCTATTCCGGCGGCGGCAAGCTCTTTCACCACGCGGTTTGCGCCGTGCTTTGTGCGGGTGAACACAAGCGCGCTTTCCACCTGTGGCGCGCGCAAAAGCCGGGCCAGCAAATGTTTTTTGTTGCCTTTGTCCACAAAACATACGCACTGGTCAATGGCCTCCACTGTGGTGGCGGGCGGCGCGGCCTGTGCGTACACCGGGCTGCGCAGAAGGCTTTGCGCCAGCGTGCGGATCTCGGCCGGCATGGTGGCGCTGAACAAAAGCGTCTGCCTTTTCTGCGGCAGGCGCGCCACCACACGTTTTACATCGTGCACAAAGCCCATGTCCAGCATGCGGTCGGCCTCGTCCAGCACAAATACCTCCAGCCGGGAAAGGTCGATATACCCCTGGCCGGCAAGGTCGTTCAGGCGGCCGGGCGTGGCGGTAAGAATATCCACGCCCTTTTGCAGTGCGGCCACCTGCGGGCCCTGGCCCACGCCGCCAAAAACCACCAGGTGGCGCAGCGGCAGATGACGGCCATAGGCGGCAAAGCTTTCGTCTATCTGCAAAGCCAGCTCGCGCGTGGGCGTAAGCACCAGTGCGCGAATATACCCCCTGGCGCCGCCTTGGGCCAGCCTGTGCAAAATGGGCATGGCAAAAGCCGCCGTTTTGCCCGTGCCCGTCTGTGCGCAGCCCAGCACATCGCGCCCGGCAAGCACCGGGCCAATGGCCTTTTCCTGAATGGGCGACGGCTGCGTATAACCGGCCTCGGCGGCGGCACGTAAAATAGGGGCGCAAAGCCCCAGTTCCCTGAATTGCATGAAACCTTCCTGTTCCGGTGAAAACGCGGGTTCCCTTTTCGCCGACATTGTGTTACAATCTAAGCCGCAGTGCGCGTTTTCAAAATTTTGCCTGAAAACAGTATAGCACAGAATGAGGGAAAGCCCAAGATGAAACAGTGCAAAAAGTTTCTCACCAAAGAATACCTCGCCTATTTTCTGCTTTTGAACGCAGGGCTCCTGCTGCTGGCCGCAGGCATTCATTTTTTCAAATCGCCCAATCATTTTGCCATGGGAGGCACCTCGGGCATCTCCATTCTGGCGGCTACCTTGCTGCCTCATATGGATGTGGGCACGTTCATGTTCATCATCAACGCCGTGCTGGTGGCGCTGGGGCTTGTGTTTCTGGGCATAAAAACCATGGGCGCCACCATCTATTCTTCGTTTGCACTCTCTTTTTATGTATGGATTCTGGAGCGTGTGTACCCCATGCCCGCGCCCTTTACAAGCGACACGTTTCTCGAGCTGTGCTATGCCGTGCTGCTGCCCGCGGCAGGCAGCGCCATTGTGTTCAACATCGGCGCGTCCAGCGGCGGGACGGATATTCTGGCCATGATTCTTGCCAAAAAGACAAGCCTGGAGATAGGCAAGGCGCTGTTTGCGTCAGATTTTTTCATCGCTGTGTTTGCAGGCGGGCTGTACGGCGTGCGCACGGGCCTTTACTGCGTGCTGGGCCTTCTGGCAAAGGCGTTTGTGGTGGACGGCGTCATTGAAAGCATCAATGTGCGCAAAAAGGTGACCATCGTCTCGTCCTCGCCAGAGCGCATCACCGCGTTCATCCGCGACAGCCTGCACCGCGGCGCCACCATCTATGACGCGCGCGGCGCCTATACGGGCAGGGAAGAGCACGTCATCACCACCGTGCTGAAGCGGCGCGAAGCCGTTTTGCTACGCAATTTTATCCGCCGGGCAGACCCCAAGGCCTTTATCACCATCGTGAACTCTTCCGAAACCATTGGCAAGGGGTTCCGCGCCCTGTGAGGGATGTGGGCTCTTTAAAAGGTTATTGTTGACTAACCGCTGATGCGCCTGCTACACTGATGCATATACTCCTGTGGGGGAGTAGTCCGCGCCGGCGCAAGCCGGTGTGCAAAGTCAACATACTGGCGCCGTGCGCCTGGCTTTGCTTGATGTGACAAGACCCGCGGGCAGCTTTTGGGCTGCCCGCGGTTTTTATTTGGGCGCGCCGCGCACTGCGGCCGCCTTGCCTGGAGGAGGAGACCATGACCATCTGGACGTTGTTTTTGCTGGCGCTGGGCCTTTCTATGGACGCCTTTGCGGTTTCTGTGACAAACAGCATGTGCTTTGCGCAGTTCACGCGCAGGCAGGCGGTGGCAACCAGCGCCTGTTTTGGCCTTTTTCAGGGCCTGATGCCGCTGGCAGGCTATTTTCTGGGCCGCGTGTTCGCCCAGTGGATCGGCGCGGTGGACCACTGGGTGGCCTTTGCGCTGCTGGGCTTGATTGGCGGCAGCATGCTGTGGGAGGCCGTGCAAGATATACGCCGCACCAAAAAAGAGGGCGCCGCCTGCCCGGCCGGGCGGCAGTTTGGTTTGAAAATGATGCTGGTGCAGGCGCTGGCCACCAGCATTGATGCCCTGGCCGTGGGCGTCAGCTTTGCGGCGCTCAGCGTAAATATCTGGCTGGCCGCCGGCTTTATTTGCTGCATCACCTTTGCCTGCTGCCTGTTGGGGCATGCGCTGGGCCGCCGCTTTGGGCTTTTGCTGGGCGCGCGGGCGCAGCTTTGCGGCGGGGCCATTTTGGTGGCCATTGGGGTTAAAATTCTGATTGAGCACCTGACGGGGGGCTGAAAGGCCTTGCGCCCCGGGCGGCCAGGTTGACGCGCCGCCTGGTTTTTGCTATGCTAACATGATGACATATGCACACAGGAAAAGCTGCGGCTTTTCTGTGCGCAAATAAGGGCGGCGCCCCGCATGCGGCTTTGCAGGGGCGTTCGGGGGTATCTTTGTGCAGCAACGTGAAAAATTTGCCTCGCGCCTGGGCTTTCTGCTCATCAGTGCGGGGTGCGCCATCGGGCTTGGAAACGTGTGGCGCTTTCCCTACATCACGGGGAAATACGGCGGCGCGGCATTTGTGCTGGTGTATCTGACGTTTCTTGTCATTTTGGGCCTGCCTGTTATGGTAATGGAGTTTGCCGTGGGCCGCGCCAGCCAGAAAAGCTGTGCCAAAAGCTTTGAGGTGCTGGCGCCGGGCACAAAATGGCGGCATTTCAAATGGTGGGGCTTCATTGGGTGCTATGTGCTGATGATGTTTTACACCACGGTGGGCGGCTGGATGCTCTCTTATATGGTAAAAAGTGCAAGCGGCACATTTACCGGGCTGGATGCCGGCGCCGTTGCCGGTGTGTTTGACGCCATGCTGGCCAACCCGGCCGAAATGATTGGCTGGATGCTGGTTGTGGTGGTATTATGCTTTTTTGTGTGCAGCATGGGGCTGCAGAAAGGGGTAGAGCGCATCACAAAAGTGATGATGGCCTGCCTGTTTGTAATTTTGGTGGTGCTGTGTGTGCGCAGCGTCACGCTTCCGGGCGCTGGCGCCGGGTTTGAATTTTACCTGGTGCCAGATTTCAGCCGGATGTTCCAGGGCAGCACAACGGCCGAGCGCTGGGCCAGCTTTGGCGAGGCGGTGTACGCCGCCATGGGGCAGGCCTTCTTCACGCTCAGCCTTGGCATCAGCGCCATGGCCATTTTCGGCTCGTATATCGGCAAAGAGCGCAGCCTGATGGGCGAAGCCGTGAACATTGGCGTGCTGGATACAACGGTGGCACTGCTTACGGGGCTTATCATCTTCCCGGCCTGTTTTGCCTTTGGGGTAGACCCGGGCGAAGGCCCGCGGCTGGTGTTCATCACCTTGCCCGGCGTGTTCGAGCAGATGCCCGGCAGCCGTGTGTGGGGCGCGTTGTTCTTTTTGTTTATGAGTTTTACGGCGCTTTCCACCATCATTGCCGTGTTTGAAAACCTCATCAGCTTCTGTATGGATAACTGGGGCTGGGCGCGCAAAAAGGCCGTGGCGGTAAACGGCGTGGCCGTTATTCTGCTTTCCCTTCCGTGTGCGCTGGGCTTTAATGTGTGGAGCGGTTTTTCTGTGCCCGGCATTGGGAATATCCAAGACCTGGAAGACTTTATTGTCTCGAACAACCTGTTGCCGCTTGGCTCGCTTTTGTATCTTGTGTTCTGCGTGTCCAAAGGCGGCTGGGGCTGGAAAAACTTTATTGCAGAGGCGGACGCGGGCCAGGGCCTGAAGTTCCCCAAATGGGCGCGCGGCTACCTCACCTATGTGCTGCCCGCGCTCATTCTGATTATTTTTGTGATGGGCTATGTGCCCAAATTCCAAACCTGGTTTGGGCTTGGCGCGTGAAGCATCTTGTCAGTGATATGCAAACCCCTTACAGCGGGCGCATTGTAGAATTTTTTCAAATGAAAAACGCGGCGCAGCGCCCCGATGCATACACGGCGGCCATTTCGGCCTACTTGCCCGCTGTGGCGCTGAGCGCGGCGCTGGGGGCATGCCTCTGGTTTGCACCGGCATGCGGCCTGTACCGTGCTGTGCAGGGCGCAGCCTGCGCGGGCAGGCACACAGGCGCCGGGGCCCCGGCGCACAAGGGTTAGGCCTGTGTGCCGGTTCCCCGCAGGGCAGCACAAAACACATCCCCCATGGCGAAACGCCATGGGGGATGTGTTTATCACCCTTCCTGAAACAGTTTTGCCAGCGCATCGCCCACAAGGCGTGCGGAATATTTGGCCTCCTCCAGCGTGTTGGCGTGGCCGCCCATCTCAATCAGCAGGCTGCCGGTGGTGAGGTCCTGGTTATAATAGCGGTAATCGAACAGCACGGGGCGGGCAAGGCCGGGGTAAAGCTGCGCCATTTTGGCCTGCCAGCGCGCGGCAAAACGCAGGTTCTGCTTGAAATTCGGCAAATTGCCGTCCACATCGGCCCCGCAGATAATCATAACCTGCGCCGCACGCATGCCGTTGATGTTCGCCGCCGGGGCATAGCGCGTGCCATCCTGCGTTTGAATGGCGTCCCGGTGCACATCCAGCACCACTTTGATGGAGGGGTATTGCGCAAGATAGTTGCGCACAGTGGCATTGCTTTTTTCATACGAGCCGTTATAGCTGGGGTAATCGTGCAGTGTGGTGTCCTGAATGGTACAGATGCCCGCCTCGTTCAGCACACGGGCTATTTCGGCCCCTACAGCAATCATATTGCGGGAGTTGTCGGTGCTGCGGGCGGTGAAATTCGGGTCGCACCAGTTCTTTTCCGCCAGCTCATACGTTTCGGTGGCATGCGTATGCATAATAAGCACCTGCGGCTCGGCGCTGTTCAGCTCGATGGAAAAGGGCAGGGGCCCGTTCACTTCCGCAGCCACTTCACTGTCCGGCAGCTGGGTGGCGTTGCGAATGGTGGCGTTCCCGCAGGGGATATACCCGTTGCCAGAGCCCTGCGGGTAAAACTTGTAAATAAGCGGCAACATGCCATCGGGAATGTCGCCCTGCGGCACGTCGAACTCGTCCACCGCCAGCTGCGGGCCGCTTTGCGCGGTGCCTTCCGTGTCTTCTGCGGGCTGCGTGCCCGCCTGCGTTTCGGCCTGCTGGCCGGCCCCGGCCGAAGTGCCGCTTTGCGCCGGCCCCGGGGAAGAAGGTTTTTCCTGCGCTGTGTCCTGTGTGGGCTGCGCTTCCTGTGCGGCGCCTGCCAGAGCCTGTGCCGCTTTCATGCCTGCGCCGGGCGAAGCGGCAAACCCACCTGCCCAAACGGCCGCGCCGGGCCAAAAGCCCGGGCCGTAGGCCGCTGCGCCGCACACAACGGTGCCGGCCGCCAGCGCCAGCATGCAGGCGGGGACGGCCAGGCGCTTCAGGGCGCCGTGTTTTATCACTTCCAAATGCTGGTGCCTCCCTTCCTGCTTTCAGATGTATGCGCGTGCAGGCCGCGGTATTTGTCGGCCGCCCGCAGCGCCCGGCGGGCGGGCAAAAACATTGATTTTTACAAACAAAGCGATTATACTATTCGTATATTTGCGTTTTCACGACAGGCCTCGCCATCAAACCGGCGCAGGGCAGTGCGCCCGAAAGCCGGGGCAGGCCTTCTCAGTTTTTGAAGGAGAGAACTTTTTGTATCACATCGGTCTCGACATTGGCAGCACCACCATCAAATGCGTGGTGCTGGATGAACAGCAGAACCTGCTGTACCATACTTATGAGCGTCACTATTCCCACATTGTGGAAAAGGCCGCCGAGGTGCTGGCCCAGGCGGATGAGGCATTCGTGAAAGGGGCTGCGGCACGCCTTGCGCTGTCCGGCTCGGCGGGCATGGGCTTTGCCGAAAGCTGCGGCATCCCCTTTGTGCAGGAGGTATATGCCACCCGCATTGCGGCCAACCGCTATATGCCCGGCACGGATGTTGTGATTGAGCTGGGCGGCGAGGACGCGAAAATTCTGTTTCTCACAAACGGCACCGAGGTGCGCATGAACGGCTCGTGCGCAGGCGGCACGGGCGCGTTTATCGACCAGATGGCCACCCTTCTGCACATGACGCCCGCCGAGATGAACGAGGCGGCCAAAACGGCACAAAAAACCTATACCATCGCCAGCCGCTGCGGCGTGTTTGCCAAAAGTGACGTGCAGCCGCTGTTGAACCAGGGCGCCAGCAAAAATGACGTGGCGCTGAGCATTTTCGGCGCCGTGGTGAACCAGACCATCGCCGGCCTGGCCCAGGGGCGGCCCATCCGCGGCAAGGTGCTGTATTTGGGCGGCCCGCTGACGTTTTTATCCGAGCTGCGCCGCAGCTTTGACAAAGCCCTTGGCGCGCAGGGCACCTGCCCGGAAAACAGCCTGTATTATGTGGCGCTGGGCGCTGCGCTGTATGCGCAGGGCGAGGAAAAGCTGGCGGAGGTGACGGCCCGTTTGCGCGAATATTCCGCAACGGCAAAGTATGCCTTCCATGCGCCGCTGTTTAAAAACCGGCGCGAGTACGAAGATTTCCGTGCCCGGCACGCCCTGGCAGATGTGCCGCATATTGAATATACGCCGGAGTGCGGCGATATCCACATTGGCATCGACGCGGGCAGCACCACGGTAAAGGCCGTTGCCATTGACGAGAGGGCCAATATCGTATACACCAGCTACGAGCCCAACTCCGGCAACCCGGTGCCCATCATCCGCCGCTTTTTGCAGGAGATCTACGCCAGCTGCCCCGGCGCCCGCGTGGCAAGCGCCACGGCCACCGGCTATGGCGAAGAACTTGTGAAAATGGCGTTCGGCGCCGATTTCGGCGTGGTGGAGACGGTGGCGCACTTTGCCGCTGCGCGCCATTTCATGCCCGAGGTGGATTTTGTCATTGACATTGGCGGGCAGGATATGAAATGCTTCAAGGCGGAAAACGGCGCCATCAGCGACATTTTCCTGAACGAGGCGTGTTCTTCCGGCTGCGGCAGCTTTTTGCAGACATTTGCCGAGGCGCTGGGCTATTCTGTGCCGGAATTTGCAAAGCTGGGCCTGTTTGCCGACAAACCGGTGGACCTTGGCAGCCGCTGCACGGTGTTTATGAACTCCAGCGTGAAGCAGGCCCAAAAGGACGGCGCGTCTATTGAAAATATCTCGGCAGGCCTTTCCATCAGCGTGGTGAAAAACGCGCTGTACAAAGTGATTCGTGCGGGCAGCCCGGACGAGCTGGGCCGCAACATTGTGGTGCAGGGCGGCACATTCTACAACGAGGCCGTGCTGCGCGCCTTTGAGCAGGAGATGGGCGTGAACGTCATTCGGCCCTCCATTGCCGGGCTGATGGGCGCTTTCGGCGCGGCGCTGTACGGCCGCGCCCATGCCCGCAAAGAGAGCACGCTGCTTTCGGCTCAGGCGCTGGAGACATTCACCCAGCAGGCCAAAAGCGTGAAGTGCGGGCTGTGCGGCAACCACTGCCAGCTAACGGTAAACACCTTCCCGGGCGGGCGCCGGTTTATTTCCGGCAACCGCTGCGACAGGCCCATCACGCACCGCACCGGCGATGACCCGCTGAACCTGTATGCCTACAAGCTTTCGCTGCTGGCGCAGTACGGCGAGGGCACAGGCACGCGCGGCATTGTGGGCATGCCCATGTGCCTCAGCTTTTACGAGCTGTTCCCCTTCTGGTATACGCTGTTCACAAAGCTGGGCTTCCGGGTGCGCCGCAGCGCATTTTCCACCCGTGCCACCTATCTGGCCGGGCAGGGAACCATCCCCTCCGACACCGTGTGCTACCCTGCAAAGCTGGCGCACGGCCATGTGAAAGAACTGGCCGAAATGCCAGACATAGACGCTATTTTTTACCCCTGCATGAGCTATAACTTTGACGAGGGCCTGGGCGACAACCACTATAACTGCCCGGTGGTGGCCTATTACCCCGAGGTGCTGGCCGCAAACTGCCCCGAGCTGGAGGGCAAGGCGTTTATCTATGATTTTGTGGGCCCGCACAACCGCAGGGCGTTCCCCAAAAAGATGACGGCTGTGCTGCAAAAACACTGGCCGGACATCACGCTTGCTGAAGTGGAGGCCGCAGCGGCCGCGGCCTATGACGAATATGCGGCGCATATGGCCGCTGTGCGCAAACGCGGCGCCGAGATTATTGCCGAGGCCCGCAAGGCGGGGCGGCGCATCATCGTGCTGGCAGGCCGCCCCTATCATGTGGACCCGGAGATCAACCACGGCATTGATAAGCTTATCTGCTCGCACGGGGCCGCCGTGGTGACCGAGGACAGCATTTCGCACCTTGTGCAGAAATTTGATACGCGCGTTTTGAACCAGTGGACCTACCACGCCCGCCTGTACGCTGCGGCAAAGTATATTGCAGACCAGCCGGACATGGACCTTGTGCAGCTGGTGAGCTTTGGGTGCGGCGTAGACGCGATTACCACCGATGAAACGCGCGAGATTTTGCAGCGCGAGGGCAAGCTGTACACCCAAATCAAAATCGACGAGATTACGAACTTAGGCACTGTGAATATCCGCCTGCGCAGCCTGTTCGCCGCGCTGGAGCAGTAAGGCACAGCACCCAAGGAGGTACCCCTTTATGGAACAACAGCTTCCGGTTTACCCCAAATTCACCAAAGAGATGAAGCACACCCACAAAATTCTCATCCCCAACATGCTGCCCATCCACTGGACGCTGCTGCGAGATGCCCTTGAGGATGAGGGCTATGACGCCGAGGTGCTTACCACCACTGGCCCTGAAATTGCGCAGGAGGGCCTGAAATATGTGCACAACGACACCTGCTACCCTGCGCTTCTGGTGATTGGGCAGTTTATTTGCGCGCTGAAAAGCGGCAAATACGATTTGCAGCACACCGCCCTGCTGATTACACAGACGGGCGGCGGATGCCGCGCTTCCAACTATATCCACCTGCTGCGCAAGGCTCTGGTAAAGGCGGACTTTGGCAATGTGCCGGTGGCCAGCCTGAACTTTTCCGGCCTTGAAAAGGACAGCGGTTTTTCCCTCACGGTGCCGCTGCTGCGCAAGGTGGTGTCTGCCGTGTTTTACGGCGACGAGCTGATGTGCCTGGCCAACCAGGTGCGCCCCTACGAGCAAACGCCCGGCGCAGCCGACGCCGTGGTGGCGCGCTGGCTGCGTGTGCTGGCAGCCCAGTATGACGGCAAGCGCGGTATTACAAAGCGGGATATGCGCCGCAACTTTGCGGCCATTGCGGCCGATTTTGCCGCTGTGCCCGTGCACTGGTGCCCGCGTGTGAAGGTGGGTGTCGTGGGCGAAATCTATGTGAAATACTCCGCCCTTGGCAACAATGGGCTGGAGGCCTTTCTGGCCAGTGAGGGGTGCGAGGTAAACGTGCCCGGCCTGATGGGCTTTGTGCAGTACTGCGTGGAAAATATGCGCGAGACCTCAAAGCTGTACGGCGGCGACACCTGGCTGGCCCGTGCGGCAAGCATTGTTCAGGATTTTCTGGACACGCGCGAAGAAATGATGCTGGCGGCCATTGCAAAGTACCCGCAGTTCCATGCCCCCATGCCCTTTGCCAAAATGAAAAAAATGGCCCAGGGCATTATCAGCTACGGCGTAAAAATGGGCGAGGGCTGGCTTTTAACAGCCGAAATGGTAGAGCTGGTGCATTCCGGCTTTGAAAACATTGTGTGCACCCAGCCCTTTGGCTGCCTGCCGAACCACATCAGCGGCAAGGGCATGATCAACAAAATACGCGCCCTGTACCCCTCGGCCAACATCACGCCCATCGACTATGACCCAAGCGCCACGCGCGTGAACCAGGAAAACCGCATCCGCCTGATGCTCAGCGTGGCCAAAGAGCGTCTGCAGGCCCCGGCCGCCGCACAGCCTCAGCCGCTGTACGGTGCAGAGGGCACCGTAGAAGCAAAACTGGAGCCCGCGCTGTGAGCGCAAGCCCCATTTGCGGCATAAGGCATAAAGTAAAAAGTCCCCAGTGTGAAACTGGGGGCTTTTTGAAACTGTGCACAGTATGCAGCGGCAGTTTCCCGTATTTGCTTTGCATGGCCTGACTTTTAAAAATGCCCGGCCGGTGTTTTTTGCCCGCATGTGTGCTATACTGAAAAAAACAGAAAAAGGGGGCGGCGGCATGGCCGTTTCGCAGTATGAGTTCACAGGCAAGAGGCCCCTGCGGCTGAAAGAGATGTCTACCGATGGCAAGGCCGACGGCGTGCACAAGGCCGATAAACCGGCCATTTTGGCCAAAACGCGGGAAAACCTGGCCAAAATAGCGCAATGGCAGGAGAAACTGTATGCAGATGGCCGCGAGGGCGTGGTGTTTGTGCTGCAGGCCATGGACGCGGCGGGAAAGGACAGCACCATTAAGCACGCCATGGCCAGCCTGAACCCGCAGGGCGTGGACGTGGTAAGTTTTAAACAGCCTTCTCAGGAAGAGCTGGCGCACGATTACTTGTGGCGTGCCGCCCGTGCCCTGCCGCCGCGTGGAAAAATTGCCATTTTTAACCGCTCGCATTACGAGGACGTGCTGGTGGTGCAGGTGCACGAGCTGCAAAACACTTACCGCATTGCAAAGCGCTGCCTGCACGATGGGCATTTCTTTGAAAAACGGTATGAGCAGATTCGCAACTTTGAAGAATATCTGTATGAAAACAGCTATCGCGTGGTGAAGATTTTTCTGAATGTTTCGAAAAAAGAGCAGAAAAAGCGCTTTCTGGAGCGCATTGACGACGAGGCGAAAAACTGGAAGTTTTCAGCCGGCGATTTGAAAGAGCGCGAGCACTGGGACGAATACCAGAAACTGTATGAAAAGGCCATCAACGCCACCGCCACGCCGCACAGCCCGTGGTTTGTGCTTCCGGCAGACCGCAAGTGGTACACGCGATATCTTGTCAGCGAAGTGGTGCTGCAGACGCTGGAGGCGTGCGCGCCCGAATATCCAGAGCTGCCAGAGAAAGACAAAGCCAACCTGGCCGCCTGCAAGGCAGCCCTGCTGGCAGAGTAAGGCGCCGCCCGGAAATGTGAAAAAACAGGCAGCCATCTGTGTGCTTCACAGATGGCTGCTGTTTTGCGTGTAAGGTTACAGTGCGGCGTTGAAAGCAAGCACAAGCCTTTCCCAAGTGGTGCGGCCGATGACGCCGTCGATGGAGAGCCCCTCCCTTGCCTGGAAGGCCTCGGTGGCCTGGCGCGTGCTGGCGCCGAACCGGCCGTCCACCGTAAGGCCAGCGCCCAGCGCTTTGTTCAGGTAGCTTTGTGCAATGCGCACATCGTCACCGGAAGAGCCCGTGCGCAGGGCCGTGCCCGCATAGGCGGGCGAGACGCGCGTGGGTGCGCCCTGTTGCATGGCATTGTGCACATCCACAATTTTTGCCCAGGTGTTTTTGCCCACCAGGCCGTCTGCTGCAACGCTGAACTGCCGCTGGAACAGGCGCGCAGCGGCGGACATGTTCTGGCCATAGGCGGAATCTACGGTTTGGTTGTTGATGGCGGTGTACAAACCGGAAAGGGCGTTCAGATACGTCTGCATGTGGCCCACGTCCTGACTGCGTGCGCCCGGGCGAAGCGTGATGCCGGGGAAGGTATCTGCGCTGCCGGAAAAGCGGGCGTTGTAGGCAGAGATGATGGCGTTCCAGGTGGCGCCGCCCACAATTCCATCTGCCGCAAGGCTGTGGGTGTACTGAAACACCTGCACGGCAATTTTGGTGTTCTGGCCGAATTTCCCGTCCACCGTCAGGGTGGGGATGTTGGGGTCATCCACGCGCAGGGCGTTCAGGTAGGTTTGAATGCGCGCCACTTCGCTGCTGTTCGAGCCAATGGTAAGCAGGTGCCCGGGGTAGGCCGGGCTGACAGTTAAGGTTTCAAAAGAATCATTTGTAAGCATGCTGCATGCCTCCTTTGCCCCATGGTATGCCGCAGCCCGGCGCACGGTGTAACCCGTGCGCCAAAATGCCCCGGCCCGCGGCAAAAGGGAAAAACGGCGCGGAAAACAGGCCGCTTTTTGCCACAACCCCAGCGAAGCGGGTTGCCCTTGGCAGAAAAAGTTCCGGCGGAACTTTTGAGCAACCTGCCCGTTCGCAAAGCGATGGCGGCAGCGCTTTTTGCCGCCAAGGGCCGGCCCGGCAATTTTGCGTGAACAGCAGCGAGAAAAAAGCCCGGCAATCCGTTAGGATTGCCGGGCTTTTGAATGCGTCAGGCGCAAAAATTGTCAATTCAAAACCGATGCTTTCTTGCGTCACCGCGCCTAAAACCCGGGGAAGGGGGCATGCAGCTGTACCGGAATGCGGAATAACATCACCGGCGGCGAAGCTGTGGCACAAGGCGCGTTTCCACCAGGCGCAAAAGCGCATACAACAGCGCGGTGTCCACCGGCAGTTTGATGGCGTTTTTCAAAAGCCGCGCGGCGGAAAGCACAAAGGCGTTGCCGTACATGATGTGCAGCCAAAGCGGCGTCAGGCACAAATTCAGCACCAGCACTGCCGTCAGGCAGGCGCAGAATGTGCGCGCCAGCGTCACCTTGCGGCGGTAAAACCAGCAGCCGTAGATGAAGCCCAGCAGAAATTCATTCAGCACAAAGCCGAAAAAGAAATCGCCATTGGGGCGCAGAAAATACCCAAGAATATCAATGACAACACCTGCCAGCCCGGCCAGCCACGGCCCGTATAAAAAGCCGGAAACGCCCACCGCAAGAAAAGAAATGCCAATTTCCAGCATGGGGCCTACCTGCCAGGTGAACCTGTCCAGCACTACGGCCAGGGCCGCCAGCATGGCAGCGCCCGCCATGCTGGCAGTGCGCCGCACCTCGCGGGCCGCCGCCTGCATGCGGGCAAAGAATGCACGAACGGAATTTTGCATAGAAAAAACCTCCTTTTTGCGCGTGTTGCCGCACAAAAAGAAGGCCCGAAAGGCAAGGGCCGCCGGGCCGGGCAGCCCGGCGCGGCCCCGGCCGCGCGTTCTTGTTCATGCAGCAGCGGGATGCGAAGCCTGCACCGCAAGCAGGTGCTTTTCGTCCGCCCTGCAACTCCCCGTCAGGGCGGCACTTCACGCGCAGGCCTCTACTCTGCGTACAGTGATATGATACCCGCCTTTCGGGTTTTGCGCAAGGCCTTGAGCAAAAAAACTTTTTCTGCTATACTTTCGGCGAATATCTGCCGCCGCACTTTTCCGCTTATGCGGGTGTGCGCGGCAAAGGCAAAGGTGGGAAAACCAAGATGGCGCAGGGGAAAACGAACGCCGTGCGCCTGCTGGACAAAGCGGGCGTGCCGTATGAACTGCATGAATATCAGGTGGACGCAGCGCATGCGCCCCGGGGCGAGCTGGGCCTGGAGGTGGCGCACAAAGTGGGCATTTTGCCGCAGATGGTGTTCAAAACGCTGGTGGCGCGCGGCCCGGGCGGGCACTATGTGTTCGTGGTGCCTGTGGCCGCCCAGCTGGACCTGAAGAAGGCCGCAGCCGCAGTGGGGGAAAAGCGGGTAGAGCTTTTGCCCGTGGCAGAAATCCAGAAGGTTACGGGCTATATCCGCGGCGGGTGCAGCCCGCTGGGCATGAAAAAGGCGTACCCCACGGTGTTTGACATCTCGGCGCAGGCGCAGGGCACGGTTTGCGTCAGCGCGGGGCGCCCGGGGCTGCAGGTGCAGGCGGCGCCACAGGCGCTGGCCGGGCTGTGCGGCGCAAAGTTTGCGCTTCTTACGCAGGGCTGAACCGGCGGGAAACCCTTTATAAAAACACCGAAAAAGCCCGCGGGCACGGGCGGTTTCTTGTGCCGTTTTCCAAACGTGCGCAAAAGGCATTGATTTCGCGCGAAAAAAGGGCTAGTATAAAAGAGAAGTACGAACCGGCGGGAGGTTTGCGCGATGCAGAGCGTTCGCTTTTGGGCACAGGGGCATTGCAGGCCGAAGTGTGTGCGGCGGCGTTGCACGCGCGCGGGCATCCAGCGTACGGGCGAAGTGTAAACACAAAGGCCATGGTGTACCTGCACCGTGGCTTTTTTCATTTCCCACGGCGCGTGGCGGAAGCTGCCGGGCAGCATGGAAAGGAAGCATTATCATGAAAAAAGTTGCCATCATCATGGGGTCAGACTCTGACTGGCCCGTTGTGAAAGGCGCAGCTCAGGTGCTGAAGGGCTATGGCATCCCCTTCGAAGCGCATGTGCTCAGCGCACACCGCACCCCGGCCGAGGCGGCCAGGTTTGCGCGCGCGGCGCAGGAAAACGGCTTCGGCGTGCTGATTGCCGCGGCCGGCATGGCCGCGCACCTGGCCGGGGCCCTTGCCGCCAACACCACGCTGCCGGTGATTGGCGTCCCGGTAAAGGGCGGCGCGGCCGACGGGTTAGATGCTTTGCTTGCCACTGTGCAGATGCCCACAGGCATTCCGGTGGCCACGGTGGCGCTGAACGGGGCCAAAAATGCGGCTGTGCTGGCCGCGCAGATTTTGGCTTTGGGCGAGCCGCAGCTTGCCGCCGCATTGAAGGCCGAGCGCGAAGCTATGGCAGAAACCATTGCCAAAAAGGACGAGGCCTTGCAGAACGAAATTGCCAGCCTGTAACGGGCGGCCGGCAAAGAGGGGGACCACAATGGAAAAAAGGGAACAGTTGTACGAGGGAAAGGCCAAAAAGGTGTTTGCCACCGATGACCCGGCCCTGGTGATTGTAGATTATAAAGATGACGCCACGGCCGGCGACGGCGCAAAGCGCGGCACAATCCGTGGCAAAGGCGTGGTAAACAACCGTCTTTCCAACCACATGATGAAACTGCTGGAAGAAAAAGGCGTGCCCACGCATTTTGTGCAGGAGCTTTCTGAGCGCGAAACCCTGGTGAAGAAAGTAAAGATTGTGCCTTTGGAAGTGATTGTGCGCAATGTGGCCGCGGGCAGCTTTTCCAAGCGCCTGGGTGTGCCGGAGGGCACGGTGCTGCAATGCCCCACCATCGAATTCAGCTATAAAAACGACGCCTTGCACGACCCGCTTATCAACCGGTATCACGCCGTGGCGCTGGGCATCACCACTTTTGACGAGATAGACACCATCATCCGCCTGGCGTTTCAGGTGAACGGCATCCTGCAAGAATACCTGCTGGGGCACGGCATCCGCCTTATCGATTTCAAGCTGGAGTTCGGCCGCCTTGCCGGCGGCGCTATTGTGCTGGCCGATGAAATCAGCCCGGACACCTGCCGCCTTTGGGACGCAAAGACGAACGCACATTTGGATAAGGACCTGTTCCGCCGAGATTTGGGCGGCGAAGAGGAAGCCTATGCCGAAGTAATGGCCCGCCTGCTGGGCTGAAACAAGCTAGAAAACGGAAAGGGAACTGATATGAAGGAATATCTGGACGAAAAGTTGCATGAGGAATGCGGCGTGTTCGGCATGTATGACCGGGACGGCCACGACGTGGTGGCCACGGCGTATTATGCGCTGTATGCCCTGCAGCACCGCGGGCAAGAGAGCTGCGGCATTGCCGTAAACGATGGCGGCGTCATCTATAAGCGCCGCGAGCTGGGCCTTGTGAACGAAGTGTTCACCAAGGACGTGCTGGACGCCATGCCCCGCGGGCAGATGTGCATCGGCCACTGCCGCTATGCCACCACGGGCACGCGCCTGCGCGCCAATGCGCAGCCGTTTGTCATTCGCCATGTAAAGGGGCCCATGGCCATTGCCCACAACGGGAACCTCACAAACTCTGCCGAATTGCGCGAAGAGTTCGAGCTGGCGGGCGGCATCTTCCAATCCACCTCCGATACAGAGGTCATTGCCTATACCATCACCAAAGAGCGGCTGAGCGCCGGCAGCATCGAGCAGGCGGTAGAGCGCGCAATGGATAAACTGCAGGGCGCATATTCTCTGGTGGTGATGAGCCCGCGCAAGCTGATTGCCGCGCGCGACCCCTATGGCTACCGGCCGCTGTGCATTGGCAAAATTGGCGGCAGCGATGTCATTGCCAGCGAAAGCTGCGCCATTCTGGCGGCGGGCGGCGAGTTTGTGCGCGATGTGGAGCCGGGCGAGATTGTGATGTTCGACGAAGAGGGCATGCACAGCATCAAAACGCACTGCGGCGGAAAAACGGGCCTGTGCGTGTTTGAATTCGTCTATTTTGCCCGGCCGGATTCTGTCATAGACGGTGCCAGCGTGCACCGCGCACGCCGCCGTGCCGGCGCTTTTCTGGCGCTGGAACACCCGGTGCAGGCGGACGTGGTGGTTGGCGTGCCAGATTCCGGCCTGGACGCCGCGCTGGGCTACTCCCAGCAAAGCGGCATCCCCTACGGCATCGGCTTTTTGAAAAACAAATACATTGGGCGCACGTTCATTCAGCCCTCCCAGAAGCTGCGGGAAAACACCGTGCGCATCAAGCTGAACCCCATTGCAGACACCGTGGCGGGCAAACGCGTGGTGCTGGTGGATGATTCCATTGTGCGCGGCACCACCTCCAAACAAATTGTGCAGCTTCTGCGCGAGGCGGGGGCAAAGGAGGTGCACTTCCGCTCTTCGGCGCCGAAGTTCCTGTATCCCTGCTATTTCGGCACAGATATCGACAGCCGGGAGAATTTGATTGCGGCCAATTATTCCACACAGGAGATTGCCGAGATGATTGGGGTGGACAGCCTGGGCTTTTTGAGCGTGGAGAGCGTGAAGCAAATTGCCGAAAACTGCCACTGCGATTTCTGCGCCGGATGCTTTACCGGCGAATATCCCTCTGCGCCGCCGCAGGTGCCGCAGAAATCCAAATTTGAACACAAAATAGGCGCCGCAGGCGACTGAACGCCGCCGGGCAGAAAGGAAGAAAAAATGGAAAAGAGTTTTTCGGAAAGCTATAAGGCAGCCGGTGTGGATATCACGGCCGGCTACGCTGCTGTGGAATTGATGAAACAGCATGTGGCGCGCACCATGACGCCCGGCGCCATTGGCGGGCTGGGCGGCTTTGGCGGTTTGTTCGAGCTGGACATGACCGGCCTTGAGCACCCGGTGCTGGTGTCTGGCACAGACGGCGTGGGCACCAAGCTGAAGCTGGCCATTCTGATGGATAAGCACAACACGGTGGGCATTGACGGTGTTGCCATGTGCGTGAACGACATCATCACCTGCGGGGCAAAGCCTCTGATATTCCTGGATTATATCGCCTGCGGAAAGGTGATGCCGGAGAAGGTTGCGGCCATTGTGTCCGGCGTGGCCGAGGGCTGCGTGCAGGCGGGCGCGGCCCTGGTGGGCGGCGAAACGGCCGAAATGCCGGGTTTTTACCCGGAAAACGAATATGACCTTGCGGGCTTTGCCGTTGGCGTTGTGGAAAAATCGAAAATTATTGACAACACACAGATGCGCCCGGGCGACGCCATCATTGCGCTGCCGTCCTCTGGCGTGCATTCCAACGGCTTCTCGCTGGTGCGCAGGGTGTTTGACATCAACGAAAAAACGGTGTGGCACTATGAGGCGGACCTTGGCAAAAGCCTTGGCGAGGCGCTGCTTGTGCCCACGCGCATCTATGTAAAGCCCGTTCTGACCCTTTTGGAAAAGGTGCCGGTGTACGCCATCTGCCACATCACGGGCGGCGGCTTCTATGAAAACCTGCCCCGTGCGCTGGCCGACGGCTGTGTGGCACGCATTGAAAAGGCTAAGCTGCGCACGCCTGCCATTTTCGAGCTCATCCGCAAAACGGGCAATATTTCCGAACACGATATGTACAACACCTTCAACATGGGCGTGGGCATGGCCGTTGTTGTGCCCGCGGAACACGCCGATGCGGCGCTGGCCGTGCTGAGAGAAAACGGCGAGGATGCCTATTTCATGGGCGAAGTGGCCGAAGGCGCCGAGAAGGGCGTAGAGCTATGGTAAACGCGGCAGTGCTCGTCTCTGGCGGCGGCACAAACCTGCAGGCCCTGCTGGATGCCCAGGCGGCCGGGCGCATGCCCCATGTGCGCATTGCGCTGGTGGTTGCCTCAAACCCGCAGGCCTATGCGCTGCAGCGCGCGGCCAAAGCGGGCGTAGAGGCGGTTGTATGCGCCAGAAAGGCATATGAAAGCGCCAGCGCGCACGACGTGGCGCTTTGCGGCCTTTTGCAAGGCCATGGCATTGACATGGTGGTGCTGGCGGGGTATCTCTCTATGATAGGCCCCCGGGTGCTGGCGGCCTACCCGGATAAAATTCTCAATATTCACCCCAGCCTCATCCCCTCGTTCTGCGGCGCGGGCTATTACGGCCTTCGCGTGCACGAGGCTGCGCTTGCAAAGGGTGTAAAAGTGACGGGCGCCACCGTGCACCTTGTGAACGAGCATTATGACGAAGGGCGCATCCTGGCGCAGAAGGCCGTAGAGGTGTGCGAGGGAGATACGCCCGAAACGCTGCAGCGCCGCGTGATGGAGCAGGCGGAATGGGTCATTCTTCCGCAGGCGGCCGAGCGCCTGGCGCAGCAGCTGGAGCAGGGCTGACAGGCACTGTGCCCAAAAACGCGCCCCGCCTTTGGGGCGGCGCGCACAGGAACTATGCCGTGCGCTGTGCACGGCAAACAGAAAAGCGGAGGGAAGCGTTATGGAACATCTGAGCCTTGCGGCAGAGCTGGCCGTAAATTCATACCCCGGGCGTGGCATCGTCATTGGCCGTTCAGACGACGGTTTGCGCGCTGTGATTGCCTATTTCATCATGGGCCGTTCGGCCAACAGCCGCAACCGCGTGTTTACAGAAAAAGACGGCGGCATCATCACTCAGGCGGCAGACCCGTCCAAGCTGGAGGACCCCAGCCTTATCATCTATGCGCCTGTGCGCGTGTTCGGCAACCGCACCATTGTCACAAACGGCGACCAGACAGACACCATTTTTGAAGCATACGAAAAGGGCCGCGGCTTTGCAAAGGCCCTGCGCACGCGCACTTTTGAGCCGGATGCCCCCAATTTTACCCCGCGCATCTCTGGCGTTGTGAAGGTGAGCAAAAAGGGGAAAATGAGCTATAAGATGTCGATCCTGCGCTCGGATGAGGGCAACGGCGGCTCGGTAGAGCGCTTCTTCTTCGAATATCCCCAGCCCGTGCCGGGCGAGGGCCGCTTCCTGCACACTTACCGCTGTGACGGCAACCCCATTCCCTCATTTTCCGGCGAGCCGGAAAAGGTGAGGCTCTCGGGTGACATCGACACCTTTACCAATATGCTGTGGAACAGCTTGAACGAAGACAACAAAGTGTCGCTGTTCGTGCGGGAGATTGAGCTGAAAACAGGCAAGTGCGCCACGCGCATTGTGAACAAATACGAGAAAGTGTAACCGCCGTTCGGGCAGAGAGGAGCTTTGAGATGAAAGAACTGGAATTGAAATATGGCTGCAACCCCAACCAGAAGCCCGCGCGCATCTTCATGGCGCAGGGCGAGCTGCCCGTGCAGGTGCTGAACGGAAAGCCCGGTTATATCAACTTTCTGGACGCGCTGAATTCCTGGCAGCTTGTCAAAGAGCTGAAAGAGGCCACGGGCCTGCCAGCGGCGGCCTCGTTCAAGCATGTGTCGCCCGCAGGCGCCGCGCTGGGCCTGCCTTTGACGGACGCCATGAAAAAGATGTATTTTGTGGAGGGGCTGCAGCTCAGCCCTCTGGCCTGTGCGTATGCGCGCGCCCGCGGAGCAGACAGGATGTCCTCCTTCGGCGATTGGATTGCCCTTTCCGACGAGTGCGACGAGGCCACGGCAAAGGTGATTCAGCACGAGGTAACGGACGGCATCATTGCCCCGGGTTATTCCGAGGCCGCGCTGGCCATTTTGAAAACAAAGCGCAAGGGCGGCTATAATATTGTGCAGATAGACCCTGCCTATACGCCCGCGCCCATTGAACACAAGGACGTGTTCGGCATCACCTTTGAACAGGGCCGCAACGAGGCAAAATTTGGCCCCGAGACGTTCTCGAACATTGTCACCAAAAACAAAACGCTCACCGAAGAGCAAAAGCGCGATTTGATTTTGTGCCTCATCACCCTGAAATACACACAGTCCAACTCTGTGTGCTATGCCGAGGGCGGGCAGATCATCGGCGTGGGCGCCGGCCAGCAAAGCCGCATCCACTGCACGCGCCTGGCGGGCAACAAAGCGGATATCTGGCACTTGCGCCAGCACCCGAAGGTGCTGGGCCTGCCCTTCCGCGCAGACGTATCGCGCCCGAACCGCGATAACGCCATCGATGTGTATATTTCCGATGAATACGAGGACGTCATTGGCGAGGACGTGTGGGCGCAGACGTTCACACAGCGCCCCGAACCGCTGACACCTGCGGAAAAGAAAGAATGGCTGGCCCGCTTCACCGGCGTGTGCCTTGGCTCGGATGCGTTCTTCCCCTTTGGCGATAACATCGAGCGCGCGCGCCGCTCTGGCGTGACGGCCATTGTAGAGCCGGGCGGCTCTATTCGCGATGAACAGGTGATTGAGACGTGTGACAAATACGGCATTGTAATGGCATTCAACGGCCTGCGCCTGTTCCACCACTAAGCCCAGGCGGCGCTTTGCCGCAACAAGGAGGCATAGCCCCATGGCTTACCTGCAAAGCATGAAAAAGCGCTGGCCCATCCTGGCGGGCATGGCGGTGTTCATTGTGGCCGGCGCCTGTATGAACGCCTTCGGCGGGCTGTTTATTCCCCCGCTGGCGCTTGTTCTGTGCGTGCTGGGTATCTGGCTGCCCGGGCGGGTGCTGGCCGAAATTGCGGGCGCAAAGCGGTTCGGCCTTTTGCAGACGGCCTCGTTCGCGTTCGGCATGCTGGCGTTTGCGGCGTGCAGTGTGCTGGCCAGCGCCAGCGGCGCCTTCTGGTTGCCGTGGCTTTTGGTTGCCGCGGGGCTTTTTGGGCTGTGGGCAAAGCGCAGGCCGCTGCTTGCAGCCCTGCGTGCGCCGGATAAGCCCGGCGACAGCTGGCTGTGCGCGGCCGTGCTGTGCCTGCTGGCGCTGTACTGTGTGGGCGGCTCGCTTCGCTTTGCCCTGCCCGCGGCGGCAGGCGGCGCCGTGGTGCCTCAGCAGGATTTTTTCTGGAATGTAGGCAACGCGCAAAGCTTCCTTTTGGGGTTCCCCCCGCAGGACCTTCGCTTTTCCGGCTACACCCTGACGTATCATTATCTTTCCGAGCTGTTAGCAGCCGGCCTTTCCATGGCCACCGGTGCTTCGTGCTATGATATCGAGGCTGCGCTGCTTCCGCTGGCGGGCATTTTGTTCACAGTTGCCATGCTGTGGGACTTTGGCCGCATTCTGTACAATGGCAGTGTCAAAAAGACGGGCCTGCTTTTGGGCCTTGTGTTTCTGTGCGGCGGCGCGGGGCTGTGGAAGGTGTTTGAATACGGCCGCTGCCCGTTCTGGAACCTCAGCGTCTATCATGTGCTTACGAACATCAATGGCATGGGCTTTGGCCTGGGCCTGCTGGCAGCCTTTTTTGCCACCGGCACGGTGTTGTTCCGGCGCGAGGGGGCGGCGCGGCCTGCGTGGCTGTGGGCGCTGCATGCCTCTGCCTTTGTGCTTTTGTGCTTTGCCAAGGGGCCGGTGGCCGGTGTGGCGGTGCTGGCGTTTTGCTGTGCCGCACTGGTACGGCTGCCGGGCGCGGGGCGCGGCGGCATGCGCCCGCGGGCCTGCACAATGGCCTGGGCGCTGGTGCTGCTGGCCGGGTTTGGCGCGCTGTACCTGACGTTTTTCTCGGCAGGCGCGGGCACCAGCATCCATTTCAGCGTGTTCGGCACGCTGGAAAAATCTTATTTTACCAATTTCATTGCCCTCATCCGGGCCAAGTGGCCGGTGCTGCTGGGCGCGGCGGCGCCGGTGTTCATGCTGGCGCAGGCGGTTTGCTATGCGCCGGCCGCCATGCCGCTTGCGCTTTTGGGCGGTGTGCGCGATGCGCTGCGCATCTTCCGCCTGCCGGGCGAAAAGCTGATGCTGTACGCGGGGCTTTTGGGCGGGTTTGCCGCATTTTTCCTGTTCGACCACGAAGCCATGAGCCAGATGTATTTTGCCTTTTTGGGCCTTTTGTGCGCAGACGCCCTGGCGGTGCAGAACCTGCCCGGCTTTGCGGCGTTCTGCGCGCGAAGAAAAAAGGCGGTTTCGCTGGCTTGCCGGGGTGTGGTTGCCGCGTTGGCGCTGGTGGGCCTTGTGACAGGTGTGTGCACCATGGCGCAGATGGTGCGCGAGACAGTGCCCGTGATGACGCGCACAGCGGCAGATGATTCTTGGGACCTTCCCCTGACGGCTGCGGAACAGCAGGCCATGGAATGGGTGAGGCAAAATGTGCCCGAAACGGCCCTGCTGGCCACCAACCGCACGCACACAGGCCAGGCGCTGGAAGGGCTTTCGAACGTGTATTCCGGCCTGAGCGGGCGGCGCTTTTACATGGAGAGCTTTAAATATGCAAAATCGAACCTTGGCGTGCCGGAAGAAGAGGCCGCCCGGCGGGTAGATGAGATGAAAGCTCTGTTCGGCCCTGAGACCGAAGCGGCTGAGGCAGCGGCTTTCTGCCGGGAAAAGGGCATTGACTATGTGGTATATTCCGCACAGGCTGCGCGCTATGGCTGGGATATTACCGAGCAGACGCAGCCCGGCATCTTTGCAGGCGGCGCGGCGCCCGGCGGGTTCGAGGCGGTTTATGAAAACAGCGATGTGACAGTGTTCAAAGTAATAGAATGATGGAGGAAAAACCATGAAAGTACTGGTCGTAGGCGGCGGCGGGCGCGAGCACGCCATCATTCGCAAACTGAAAGAGGCCAAGGCGGCGCCAAAGCTTTACTGCGCGCCGGGCAACGGGGGCATTGCGGCGGACGCCGAATGTGTGCCCATCAAGGCCACGGACGTGCAGGCCATGGTGGAATGGGCGGTGCAGAACGCCATAGATTATGTGGTGGTGGCGCCGGACGACCCCCTTGCCCTGGGCATGGTGGACGCGCTGGCAGAAAAGGGCATTCCTGCGTTTGGCCCCAATAAGGCCGCTGCACGCATCGAGGCCAGCAAGGTGTTTTCCAAGAATCTGATGAAAAAGTACGGCATCCCCACCGCACGCTATGAGACGTTTAGCGATGCGGAAAGCGCGCGCGCCTATATCCGCGCACAGGACAAATACCCGGTGGTGGTGAAGGCGGACGGCCTGGCCCTTGGAAAGGGTGTGCTTATTTGCAAAGATGAGGCGGCCGCCATGGCCGCTGTGAAAAGCATGATGGAGGACGGCGCGTTCGGCGCCTCTGGCAGCCGGGTGGTGGTAGAGGAATTTCTCACCGGGCCGGAGGTGTCTGTACTGAGCTTTACCGATGGGCAGACAGTGGTGCCCATGGTGTCCAGCATGGACCATAAGCGTGCGCTGGACGGCGATGAGGGCCTGAACACAGGCGGCATGGGCACCATTGCCCCCAACCCCTATTACACGCCGGAAATTGCGCAGGTGTGCATGCGCACCATCTTCCTGCCCACCATCGAGGCCATGCGCTCCGAGGGCTGCCCGTTCCAGGGGTGCCTGTACTTTGGGCTGATGCTTACGCCGGACGGCCCGAAGGTGATTGAGTATAACTGCCGCTTTGGCGACCCGGAAACACAGGTGGTGCTGCCGCTGCTGGAGGGCGATTTGCTGGAAATTATGCAGGCCACCACAAACGGCACGCTGGCCGGTGTGCCGGTGAAATGGAAGGACGCCTATGCCGCCTGCGTGGTGCTGGCCTCGGGCGGTTACCCGCAAACATACGAGAGCGGCAAGCGCATCACCGGCCTTGTGGAGGGCCAGCTGCCTGGCGGTGAGGCCACGGTGTTCCACGCGGGCACCAGGCTGGAGGGGGGCGAGCTGGTTACCGCCGGCGGCCGTGTGCTGGGCGTGACGGCCGTGGCAGAGACGCTGCTGGCGGCGGTGAAAGACGCCTATGCCGCGGCAGACCATATCCATTTTGAGGGCATGCACAAGCGCAGCGACATTGGCGCGCGCGCACTGCACGCCGCACAGGGAGGAAATTGAACCATGGCAGTACAGCGTATCTATGTGGAAAAACGGCCCGAGCATGCGGTGGAGGCAAAAGGCCTTCTGGCCGAGTTTCGCGGCCTTTTGGGCGTGAAGGGCCTTACCGGCCTGCGCATTTTGAACCGTTATGATGTGGAGGGCATGGCGCCCGAACAGTTCCGCCAGGCGGTGCCTGTGGTGTTTTCCGAGCCGCAGCTGGACGAGGTGTACCCGGCCATCCCGCAGGGCGAATTTACCGTGTTTGCCACCGAATACCTGCCGGGCCAGTTCGACCAGCGCGCTGCCTCGGCGGCAGAGTGCGTGGGCCTTCTGTTTGGCGGCGAGCGCCCGGCCGTGGCCACGGCACGCGTGTTCCTGCTTTCGGGCAGTGTCAGCGAAGCCGAGCTTGCGGCCATCAAAAAATATGTCATCAACCCGGTGGAGGCGCGCGAGGCCTCGCTGGAAGAGAAGGCGACGCTGGCCGCGGAATACCCGGCCCCCGATCGCGTTGCCACACTGACGGGCTTCATTGAGCTGGAAAAACCTGCTCTGGCGGCCATGGTGCAGCAGTACGGCCTTGCCATGGACGCAGACGATGTCGCTTTCTGTCAGGCCTATTTCCGCAAGGAAGGGCGCGACCCCACCATCACCGAGCTGCGCATGATAGACACCTATTGGTCCGACCACTGCCGCCACACCACGTTCGGCACCATTCTGGACGAGGTGGTGCCCGGCAGCGAGACACTGGAAAAGGCGTATGCGCGGTATCTTGCCATGCGCAAAGAGGTGTATGAGGGCAAACAGGAAAAACCCATGTGCCTGATGGATATGGGCACCATGGGCGGCAAATACCTCAAAAAGAAAGGCGTTTTGAAGGGCCTGGATGAATCGGACGAGATCAACGCCTGCAGCGTGAAAATTGAGGTGGACAACAACGGAACACAAGAGCCTTGGCTGCTTTTGTTCAAAAACGAAACACACAACCATCCCACAGAAATAGAACCCTTTGGCGGCGCGGCCACCTGCATTGGCGGCGCCATCCGCGACCCTCTTGCAAACCGCGGCTATGTGTTTGGGGCCATGCGCGTCACCGGTGCGGCAGACCCGCTGAAGCCGGTGAGCGAAACTATGCCCGGCAAGCTGCCGCAGCGCAAGCTGGTGCAGACGGCGGCTGCCGGTTATTCCAGCTATGGCAACCAAATTGGCCTTGCCACCGGCATTGTGGATGAGCTGTACCACCCCGGTTATGTGGCAAAGCGCATGGAAATTGGCGCTGTGCTGGGCGCCGTGCCGGAAGAAAATGTGCGGCGCGAGCAGCCCGCGCCGGGCGACGTGGTTATTCTTCTGGGCGGGCGCACGGGCCGCGACGGCTGCGGCGGCGCCACGGGCTCTTCCAAAGCGCACAAGCTGGAGAGCCTGGAAACATGCGGCGCCGAGGTGCAGAAGGGCAACGCGCCCATAGAGCGCAAGCTGCAGCGCCTGTTCCGCACCAAAGAGGCCACGCTGATGATAAAGCGCTGCAACGATTTCGGCGCAGGCGGCGTCTCTGTGGCCATTGGCGAGCTGGCGGACGGCCTTTCCATCGATTTGGACGCCGTGCCCAAAAAGTACGATGGCCTGGATGGCACAGAGCTGGCCATTTCGGAAAGCCAGGAGCGCATGGCCGTGGTGGTGGAGGCAAAGGACGCAGACGCCTTTATTGCGGCAGCAAACAACGAGAACCTCGAGGCCACCAGGGTGGCCGTTGTCACGGCCGAGCCGCGCCTTGTCATGCGCTGGAAGGGCCATGTGGTGTGCGATATCGCGCGCGAATTTTTGAATTCCAACGGTGCAGAAAAGCATGCGCGGGCCGTGCTGGCTGCCCCGCAGCTGGCAAAGGCACAGGTTGCGGGCGAAACATTCGGCGAAAAAATGCGCAACCTGGTGGCAGACCTGAACGTGTGTTCGAAAAAGGGCCTTTCAGAACGGTTCGATTCCACCATCGGCGCGGGCACTGTGCTGATGCCCTTTGGCGGGCGCCGCCAGCTCACACCCATCCAGGCCATGGTGGATAAGATTCCCGTGCTGCACGGCGAGACGCGCACCTGCGCTGGCATGGCGTGGGGATACAACCCGCTTATCAGCGAAAAAAGCCCTTACCACGGCGCATACCTGGCTGTGACGGAAAGTGTCTCCAAACTGGTGGCCACCGGCCTGTGCGCCGGAAAGGCCTACCTCACCTTCCAGGAATATTTCCAGCGCCTTGGCACAGACGCAGCCCGTTGGGGCCAGCCTGTGGCAGCGCTGCTGGGCGCGCTGGACGCGCAGGCCGATCTTGGCGTGGCCGCCATCGGTGGCAAAGATTCCATGTCCGGCACGTTTGAAAACATCGACGTGCCGCCCACCCTGGTCAGCTTTGCTGTGGCGGCGGGCAAGACGCAGGAGATTGTCAGCCCGGAATGCAAGCTGCCTGGCTCGAAGGTGGTGTTGCTGCGCCCGGCCATGGCCGATGCGCTGCGCCCCGAGCCGGAAAGCCAGAAAGCCGTGTGGGCACAGGTGCACGCGCTGATGCGCGAGGGCAAGGTGCTGGCGGCCTATACGCCCGGCATGGGCGGTGTGGCCGAAGCGCTGTTCAAAATGTGCATTGGCAATGGCCTTGGCTTCCGTCTGGCGCCTGGCGTGGATGTGGACAGCCTGTTCGATTACGCCTATGGCAGCTTTGTGCTGGAACTGGCCGGGGACGCCGATGTGGGCACCCTGCTGGGCGAGACGGCGAACACGGGCGTGTTCGAGGCAGGCGGCGAAGCGGTGCCAATGGAAGAGCTTTTGCAGGCCTGGGAGGGCAAGCTGGAGCCCATCTTCCCCTACCATGCCCCGGCCCGGCAGGAAGAAGTGCCCTGCGTTACTTATGCGGCCGAAACGCGCGTTGCCCCGAAGGTGGGCATCGCGAAGCCGCGGGTGCTCATTCCCGTGTTCCCGGGCACGAACTGCGAATACGATTCCGCCCGCGCCATGGAGCGCGCAGGTGCACAGCCCGATGTATTCGTCATCAACAACCTCACGCCTGCGCATGTGGCCGAAAGCGCAAAAGAGCTTGCGAAGCGCATTGGCGAAAGCCAGATGGTCTTTTTGCCGGGCGGGTTTTCCGGCGGCGACGAGCCGGAGGGCAGCGCCAAGTTCATTGCGGCTTTCTTCCGCAACCCGGCCATCACCGAGGCGGTGCATACGCTGCTGCGCCAGCGCGACGGCCTGATGCTGGGCATCTGCAACGGCTTCCAGGCGCTGGTGAAGCTGGGCCTTGTGCCCTTTGGCGAAATTGTAAAAACAGACGCTTCGTGCCCCACGCTTACGTTCAACGAAATTGGGCGGCATCAGTCCATGCTGGTGCGCACCCGCGTGGCCTCGAACAAATCGCCGTGGCTGCAGTTCTCGCAGCCGGGCGATGTGCACACCATTGCCATCAGCCACGGCGAGGGCCGCTTTGTGGCCAGCGATGAGGTGCTGGCAAAATTGCGCGAAAACGGGCAGATTGCCACCCAGTATGTAGACCTTGACGGGGCGCCCACACTGGATATGCGCTATAACCCCAACGGCAGCGTATGGGCCATTGAGGGCATCACAAGCCCCGACGGCCGTGTTCTGGGGAAAATGGGCCATTCCGAGCGCTTTGGCGATGGCCTTTACAAGAATGTGGACGGCAATAAGGACCAGCGCCTGTTCGAGGGCGGCGTGGCATATTTTGCCCTGTAAAGCATGCCTGAGGCGGCCCTTTGCGGTGGGCCGCACACTTCGGGAAACATAAAAAGAAGCGGGCAAAGTGTCATGCGGCGTGTGCTGCAAGGGGCGGGGTGCCCTGCGGCCGCATCCAGAGGAGGGACTCCCTATGTGGGTGGAAGAAACCAGGGCACAGCGCTTTCTGCGGCGCTGTGTGTGCGCTGCATGTGCACTGATGTTTGCCTTTTTCATCCTTGTTTTTTTGCTCAGTGATCAGGGCCCGGCCGGGTACCGGCTGGCCTGGGCAGCGGCACTTATCTGCCTGCTGGCTGGCGCGGCCTGGCTGTGCCGGCATTTTGCCACCTTTGTGGCAAAGCATTTTTCCCTGCTGGTGGGTGGCGCTGTGCTTGTGTTTTTTGCGGCGGCCGTTGTGTTTGCCACCATGCTGCGTTTTGAGCCTATTTATGACTTGGAGGCCATTTATCGCGGCGGCGAGGGGTGGGGGATATACGGCGAATTGATGCGTTTTACCTCACATACATTCGACCCAAACTATTTTTACCGCTGGCATAATAACCTGGGCGGGGCGGCATTTCTCGCCATCTATTTCAAGCTGGTGCATGCCTTGGGCGGCACAGATCTGTTTCTGGCTGCATCCTGTTTGAATGCGTTTCTGGCCGCACTGTGCATCTTTATCACCGCATATGCGGGGCGCAAGCTGGGTGGGGAAACCGTGGGCATTGTGGCTGGCCTCTGCCTGTTGTGCACGCCGCCCATGTGGTTTTCAGCTGCGGTGTTTTACACCGATTTTCTCACGCTTCTGTTTCCGGTGCTGGCGTTTTGGCTGTTCCTGTGCGGGCTGGAACGGAACGTGCTGTGGAAAAGCGCGGGGTGGTATTTGCTTGCCGGGCTGTCCATAGGCCTTGGCGCGATGGTAAAACCTACCGTGGGAATTGTGGCAATTGCGGCCACACTGATTGCATTCTTGCGGTGCAAACCCAAACAGGCGGCTGTGTTTGCGCTGTGCACCGTATTGTGTGTAGGCATGTTTCAGATTGTGCTTGATAAAGCCGTATATCCCGCCCAGCTGAACCGGCAGACAGCACAGCGAGTGAACACCCCCATGCTGCACTGGGTGATGATGGGCCTGCAGGGCGATGGGGGCTGGAACGCAGAGGACGATGGCTTTACCCAAAGCTTTGACGGCCCTGTGGAAAAACGACAGCAGGTGGCAGCCCGCCTGCGCCAACGCCTTCAGGCTATGGATGGTGTAGATGCCCTGGCGCTGTTTCGCCGGAAGATGGAAAAGTGCTTTTGCAATGGTACTTATGATCTGGGTGTTTTTTTGGGTGATAACCCACAGCAAATGACAGTTTTGCAGAAATTTCTTTGTCCTGAAAAGGTGGAGTATAACAATTACCGCCATTTGTGCAACGGTGTGGAGCTGGGCTTATTCCTGCTTTCGCTTTTGGGCAGCGCAGCTCTGTGTGTGAAAAAACAGGTGGATTACCGCGCGCTGGTGCCGCCGCTGTGTATTCTGGGGCTTGCCATGTTTTTGTGCCTGTGGGAGACAAACGCCCGCTATATTGTAAATTATCTTCCCATGCTGGCTTTGTGCGCGGCGCAGGGAATGCAGCTGGCGGCAGGGGCGGCAAAACGGCTCCTGTATGGAAAACAGGGCGTATGAAGCGCAGCTGTTTACGGGCGTGCCGGCTGCGGTGGGGCGCCAAAGGCGCGGGGCTATTTGAAACAGGAGGAATACCATGAAACAGAAACCACGCACGCATCTGCGGGCCGTGTTGGCCGAATGGGGCATCATCACACTGGGCACGGCCATTGTGGCCGCAGCGGTGTTCTTTTTCCTTGTGCCCAGCAAACTGTCGGTGGGCAGTGTGTCCGGCCTTGCCATTGTGTTGGCCAATGTGATTCCTCTGCCCGTGTCGGCCATCACCATGGCGCTGAACGTGCTGTTTCTGGTGCTGGGCTTTCTGCTGATTGGCGGCGAATTTGGCGCCAAAACAGTGTATACCTCCATTTTGCTGCCGCTTGTGCTGGGTGCGCTGGAAAGGCTGTTTCCAAACAACGGCTCCATTATGGGCGACCAGTTTCTGGATATGCTGTGCTATACCATGCTGGTGAGCCTTGGCCTTGCGCTGCTGTTCGTGCGCAACGCCTCGTCCGGGGGGCTGGACATTGCCGCCAAGATATTGAACCGCTATTTTCACATGGAACTGGGCGCGGCACTGGCGGCGGCCGGCATGGTGGTGGCGCTTTCTTCGGCGTTTGTGTACGACGCCAAAACCGTCGTGCTCAGTGTCATCGGCACCTATCTGGGCGGCATTGTGCTGGACCATTTCATCTTTGGCATGAACACCAAGAAAAAGGTTTGCATCTTATCGAGCCATGTTGATGAGATACGCCGCTTTGTGCTGGAGCAGCTGCACAGCGGCGCCACGCTGTACGAGGCCATTGGCGCGTACGATTATGCCCGGCAGCGCGAGCTTGCGGTGATTGTGAACAAGGCCGAATATGCAAAGCTGATGGGCTTTCTGGCGCAGGCAGACCCGGACGCCTTTGTAACGGTGTATACTGTGCACGAGATGTTTTACCGCCCAAAGCCTGTGCAGGGGCCGGGAAAAGGGGCTTGACAAGCCGTAAAAAGCTTGTATAATAATAGCCAAACAGCAAAAGACTGTGAAGAGAAGAGTACGCTTTCACGAACTTTTCAAGAGAGCCCCGGTTGGTGAAAAGGGGTAAAGGGACGAAAGCCGAACATGGCCTCTGAGTCGCGCAGGCAAACCGGCTGGCAAGCCTGCGACGGGTGCACCCGTTACCGTGCCGCGCTGTAACTTTGTTTCATTTGCAAAGCGCAGTGGCAGAGGCGTGCCCTGTGAGGGGCATGTGAACTCAAGGTGGTACCGCGGTTGATTGATCGCCCTTGAAGCGAAAGCTTCAAGGGCGTTTTTGTTTGCCCAGGCGGAAAGGAACGGGAAAAGCGTTGATTGATATTCAAAGCCTCACAAAAGTGTTTGCCGACGGCAGTGCCCGTGTGGTGGCGCTGGATGATGTGAGCCTGCGCGTAGAAAACGGCGAGGTGTTTGGCATCATCGGCATGTCCGGCGCAGGCAAATCCACCCTGCTGCGCTGTTTATCTGTGCTGGAAAAACCCACACAGGGCCGCGTGCTGCTGGACGGGGAAGACCTTGCCGCCCTGTCGGGCGAGGCGCTGCGCCGTGCAAGGCGCAAAATGGGCGTTGTGTTTCAGGGCTATAACCTGTTGATGCAGAAAACAGTGGCCGAGAACGTGGCCTTTCCCTTGAAATTGGAAAAGGGGTACCGCAAACAGGCCGTGGCCGCGCGCGTGCAGGAGCTTTTGAACCTTGTGGGCCTTGCCGATAAGGCCGGGGCCTACCCGGCGCAGCTTTCCGGCGGGCAGAAACAGCGTGTAGCCATTGCCCGGGCCCTGGCCACAAGCCCCGAGATGCTTTTGTGCGACGAGCCCACCAGCGCGCTGGACCCTCTTACCACCAAGGCCATGCTGGCACTTTTGCAGGATATCAACCGCAAGTTGGGCGTCACCATTCTCATTATTACGCATGAGCTTGCTGTGGTGCAGGCCATTTGCAGCCGCGTGGCCGTGATATCCGACGGCCGCGTGGCCGAAATTGGCGAAGTGGCGCAGGTGTTCACCTCGCCGCGCTCTGCCGAGACAAAACGGCTTTTGGGAAGGGAGGGCTAAACCATGGCACAGTTCTTTTCGCAATACGGCCCGCTTTTGGCCGAGGGCGTGTGGGAAAGCGTGTATATGACGCTGGCCACCACGGCGCTGGCCTATGTGCTGGGCCTGCCCATGGGTGTGCTGCTGACGGTGACCAAGCGCGGCGGCATTGCAGCCGCGCCGCGTTTTCACGCGGTGTTCGGCTGGGTGGTAAACATTCTGCGCAGCCTGCCGTTCCTGATTTTGATGTTTTTTGTCATTCCCTTCACGCGCCTTGTGGCAGGCACCAGCATCGGCCCCACGGCGGCGCTTGTGCCGCTTACCATCTCGGCCTCCCCGTTCATCGCCCGTATGGTGGAGCAAAGCCTGGAAGAAATAGACGCGGGCGTGGTGGAGGCCGCCGAATGCATGGGCGCAACCAAATGGCAAATTGTCACGCGCGTGCTGTTGGTAGAAAGCGTGCCCAGCCTGCTGCGCGGGCTTTCCATCAGCGTTATCACCATTTTGGGCTACACCGCCATCACCGGTGCGTTCGGCGCCGGGGGCCTTGGCAACCTGGCCTACCGCTTTGGCTACCAGCGCTATCAGAAGGACGTAATGTATGTGTGCATCCTTCTTCTTATTTTGCTGGTGTGCGCCATTCAAATTATCTTCGACCTTGCGGCCCGCAAAGCGGATAAACGAAACCGCTAAGCACACAGCCGTTTGGAATAGAGTGGGAAAAGGAGAGTTTACCATGAAAAAGTTCACTGCACTTTGCCTTGTTTTGTGCCTTGCGCTGGTGCTTGCCGCCTGCGGCGGCACGCCGGCGTCCTCTGCCGCCTCGGGCAGCGCAGCTGCTTCCGGGGCCGCCGCTTCCGGCACGGAAGGGGCCGTCACCCTGAAAGTGGGCGCCTCGCCTTCGCCGCACGCCGAAATTCTGGAGCATGCGGCCGAGCTGCTGGCCGCCGAGGGCATCACGCTGGATATTGTGGAATTTGACGATTATGTGATGCCCAACACCGCCCTGCAGGAGGGCTCGCTGGACGCAAACTATTTCCAGCACGAGCCGTACCTGCTGAACTTCAACGCCGAAAACGGCACCGACCTTGTGTCTGCCGGGGCCATCCATTACGAGCCGCTGGGCGTGTATGCGGGCAAATCCAATGACCTTGCCAATGTGCCGGACGGTGCGGTCATCGGCATTCCGGCCGATGCCACCAACGGCGGCCGCGCGCTGCTGCTTTTGCAGGAGTGCGGCGTGCTTACCCTGAAGGACGGCATCAGCATTGATACGTTCCGCGATGCCGAGGCAAATGCCGAGGCCATCAACTTCACCGAATACGACGGCATTGCCGAAAACCCGCACAATGTGAAAATAGAGGCGCTGGTGGCCGATATGCTGCCCGCTGCCCTGCCAGACCTGGATTTTGCCGTCATCAACGGCAACTATGCCCTTCCGGCCGGTATTTCCGACCAGCTTTTGGCGAATGAGGACGCCGAGGGTGAGGCGGCCAGCGTGTTTGCCAACATCATTGCGGTGCGTGCCGGGGACGAGACGCGCGAGGACATTCAGACGCTGGTGAATGTGCTGAAAAGCGATGAGATGAAGGAATGGATTGCTTCGAACTATGAGGGCAGCGTGCTGCCCGCTGCGTAACGCGCAGAAAGCGGCCTTTGTTGCCACAGCGGCCAACAGCGCGCCGGGGAAAGCCCCGGCGCGCTGCCCCGCTGTGCGGGCAAGGTGCAGGGCCGTTTTGGCAAAGCCATAAAACCGCCGGGTTTCATATGCCCGGCCAAAGAAAGCAGGAGCTTTATGAAGAAAAAAACATATTATATCACCACCCCCATCTATTACCCCAGCGACAAGCTGCACATTGGCCACAGCTACACCACGGTGGCGTGTGACGCCCTGGCGCGCTATAAACGCATGCAGGGCTACGATGTGATGTTCCTCACCGGGACAGACGAGCACGGCCAGAAAATACAGGATAAGGCCGCAGCCAAAGGCGTGACGCCGCAGCAGTATGTGGACGATATTGTGGCGGGCATTAAGGACCTGTGGAAGCTGATGAATATTTCGAACGACCGCTTTGTGCGCACAACAGACGCCTACCATGTACAGAGCTGCCAGAAAATTTTCACCCAGCTTTACGAGCAGGGCGATATCTACAAGGGCTGTTACAAAGGCCACTATTGCAAGCCCTGCGAAAGCTTCTGGACGGACAGCCAGCTTGTGGACGGCAAATGCCCGGATTGCGGGCGCGAAGTGTACGAGGCCGAGGAAGAGGCCTATTTCTTCAAAACCAGCAAATATGCCGACCGTCTTTTGAAACTGTACGAGGACGTGCCGGATTTCATTCAGCCCGAAACGCGCAAAAACGAGATGATTGCCTTCATCAAACAGGGCCTGCAGGACACCTGTGTGTCCCGCACCACAGTGCCCTGGGGCATCCCCGTGCCGTTTGACCCCAAGCACACCATGTATGTGTGGGTGGACGCGCTTTCCAACTACATTTCCGCGCTGGGCTACGGCAACGAGACGTATGACGATTACGAGAAATTCTGGCCCGCAGATATCCACATGGTGGGCAAGGAAATTCTGCGCTTTCACACCATTTTGTGGCCTGCCATGCTGATGGCGCTGGGCCTGCCTTTGCCGAAACGGGTGTTTGGCCACGGCTGGCTGCTGCTGGAAGGCGGAAAAATGTCCAAATCGAAGGGCAATGTGGTGGACCCGGTGGTGCTGTGCGGCCGTTATGGCACAGATGCCATCCGCTATTTCCTTCTGCGCGAGATTCCCTTCGGCAACGACGGCGTGTTCTCGAACGAGGCGCTGATTGCACGCATCAATTCCGATTTGGCAAACGACCTTGGCAACCTTTTGTCCCGCACGGTGGCCATGGTGGAAAAATACTTCGGCGGCACGCTGCCCGAGGCGCGCCAGGCCGGGGAGTTTGACGGCGAGCTGGCACAGCTTGTAAACGCCATGCCCGCCGCCGTGACAAAGTGCATGGACAGCCTGCAGCTTCCGCAGGCACTGGCCGAGATTTTCAAGGGCATCCAGCGCGCCAACAAATATATTGACGAAACGGCCCCGTGGGTGCTGGCGAAGGACGAGGCAAACCGTCCGCGCCTGGCCGCCGTGCTGTATAACCTGTGCGAAACGCTACGCTTTGCGGCCACGCTGCTGCAGCCGTTTATGCCGCAGACGGCGCCGAAAATGGCCGCCCAGCTTGGGCTGGACGCCAGCGAGCTCACCTATGACGCGCTGGGCGCCTTTGGCAGCCACGCCACCTACACCGTGCACAAGGGCGAGGCGCTGTTCCCGCGCATCGACGCGGAAAAGGAACTGGAGGAACTGAGGATGGAAGAAGAGAAAAACAGGGCTGCCGCGGCCGCTGCTGCAGCCCCTGCGCCTGCGCCGGTTGCCGAAGAGGGCGAGCCCATCGAGCACCTGCCCGAAATCACCTTTGACGATTTCAGCAAGGTGGAGCTGCGCGTGGCCAGGGTGCTTACCTGTGAAAAGCTGCCCGAAAGCAAAAAACTTTTGAAATTTACCCTGTTTGACGGCGAGCGCGAGCGCACCATCCTTTCCGGCATTGCCAAATGGTACGAGCCGGAAGAGTTGATTGGCAAGAATGTGGCCATTGTGGCCAACCTGGCCCCGCGCCCCATGATGAAGGGCAAATATGTCAGCGAGGGCATGATTCTTTCTGCCGATATGCCGGACGGCGGCGCCAAGGTGACCATCTACCCGGACGATGTAAAGCCCGGCGCAGCTATTTGCTAACAAAGGATATGGAACACGGGCAGGCGCAAAGCGCCTGCCCGCGTTTTCACTCGATGCTGCCTTGTGCCCCAGCCTTTTGTGCGTGAGTTGCAACCTGAGCGTGCGGTTGCAGGGACAGGCACGTGGAAGAAAGGCTGCGGCCGGCAGGTGGCGGCGTGGCGTATGCGAACATCACGTTCAAGGGCGTTGCCATTGCGGCGCCCGTCCCGTTCGGCATGGTCACAAGCCTCAACGGTCATGGCGGGCACCACGCCGCCTGCGCCCGGTGGCAGCGGGGAAAAGGGCAACCCCAAAACTTCGGTGTAAGAGGCATATTGCGCACCGGGAAAGGGGAAAACACTTTGCCCGGCAAATGGTGCATTTAAACAAAAAGTCCCTGCGGCAGGCCAAAGGCTGCCGCAGGGGCTTTCCCCTTTTTGTGCGGAAAGCGCGGGCACCCTTCTGGCCCCGCAAAAGAAAACGCTGTATTTTTTTGCCGGTTTCCGCTATACTGAAACAAACGGAAGGAAGCAAAGCTTATGATATTTGACACACATGCACATTACACCTCACACCGCTTTGACAGCGACCGGCATGCCCTGCTGCAAAGCCTGCCCCAGAAAGGCGTGGCCGGTGTGGTGGACTGCGCGGTGGACCTTGCCACCGCGCGCGAAGAGCTGGCGCTGGCCGGGCAGTATCCGTTCGTATATGCGGCGCTGGGCATTCACCCGGAGAGCATCATCGAAGAGGACACCTCCACACGCCTTGTGTTTGGCGGCGACTGGCGCGCCGAGCTGAGGGCCATCCGCCCCCTGTATGAACACCCGAAGGCCGTGGCCGTGGGCGAGTGCGGGCTGGACTATCACTGGCCCATTCCCAAGGAGGAACAGCAGGCCCTGTTTGAAGAAGAGATTCGCTGTGCACTGGAGCTGGAAAAACCCATCCTTGTGCACGACCGCGAGGCCCACGCAGACGTATATGCCCTTTTGAAAAAGTATAAGCCAAAGGGTGTTTTGCACTGTTATTCCGGCTCGGCAGAGGATGCTGTGTGGCTGGCGCGGCAGGGCATGTATATTGGGTTTGGCGGCACACTGACGTTTAAAAATGCGCGCAAAACGCGCGAGGCCGCAGCGGCGCTGCCCATGGAGGCCATTGTGCTGGAGACAGACTGCCCCTACATGGCCCCCGAGCCGCACCGCGGCCAGCGCAACGATTCTTCGCTTATCATCCATGTGGCCGAAGTGCTGGGGCAGATAAAGGGCCTGCCTGTGCAAGAGGTGCTGCGCGCCACAAGCGAAAATGCAAAAAGGCTGTTTGGCATATGAAAAGGTTGAAAGAATATTTGGAAAAAATATTCCGCACGCAGGATGGCACGCTGCGCTGCGGCTGGCTGTTGGCCCTGGGCCTTTTGGTGACAGCAGGGCTGCGTGATGCGGCGGAAAGCGCCGCGGCCCTTGTGGCCGGGGCCTTTGCCTTGCCGTTGGCAGCCGGCGGCATGGGCGTGACGCTGCTGGCAAACACCACGCAGGCCGCTGCGCGCTGGGCCGGCTGTGCGGCCATGGGCGCAGGCGCGCTGATGAGCTGGCATTTCTTCACCAAGCGCCCGCTTTCAGAAATGGGCCTTGGCGTGGGCCGGGGCTGTGCGCGGCGGTTTGGCCTGGGTGCGGCGCAGGGCGCGGCCGGGGCGCTGGCCGTGTTTGGCGCGCTGGCGGCGGTGGGCCTGGTGAAAGTAGAGGTGCTGGCGCCTGCCCTGCGTGCCACTGCAATAGAGCGTGCGCTGTTCTATGGCGCTGTGGCCCTGGCACACGGGCTTTTCTACCAGGGCTTTTGCCTGTGTGCGGCAAAACGCCTGCATGGCGTGTGGGGCACCTGGGGCGCCGTGGCCCTGGCGGCGCTGCTGTATGCGTTGGGGCAGGCGCCGGGCAGCGCGTCACTTTGGTGGCACGCAAACAACCTTTTGCTGGGCGGCGCGTTTGCGGCCATGGCCCTGTACACCGGCGACATTTGGATGGCCGTGGGGGCGCACTGGCTTTGGAACGTGGTGTGGGGCCCTGTGCTGGGCTTTGCGGCGGGCGGCCTGCGCGCGCCGGGGCTGTGGCAGGCGCAATACACGGCTGCAGGCATGTGGAACGGCGGCGCACAGGGGCCGGAGGGCGGCGCGGCCGTGACGCTGCTGGCCATGGCCTGGCTGGCGGCATGGCTTACCTGGGGCGCGGCCCGCAGCGAAGCGCAGGCGGGCGCAGATAGCGCGGGAACGGCCGCTGCCTGAAGCGGGGCGCGAGGGCCCGCCAACTCTGTGGCGGCAAGCCCGTCAGGCCGGCCCGCGCATAAAAATAAACCTTGGCCCGGCGGCAAAAAGAAAGCACGGGGGAAAGGCTTTTGCAAAAGCCTTTCCCCCGTATTTTTGTATTTACGCGGCCTCGTCCACAAAAAAGCGTTTGTACCAGGTGAGGAAGGTGAACACCGTCCATATTTTGCGCTGGTTGTTCGCTTTGCCATGGTAGTGGTCATCCAGCAGCTTCATCAGGGCGTCTGTGTCGAAAAATTCGGCAGCGTATGCGGCGGTGAAATATTCCTTCACAAGCGCATACCACTTTTCTTCCCGCAGCCAATAGCGGATGGGCACCGGGAAGCCTTTCTTCGGCCGGTTGGCCCATTCGTCCGGCAGCGTTTTGTTGGCCGCGTGACGCAGCACGGCCTTTACCTCGGTGCCGCGGATGCGGTAGCGCGTAGGCACTGTTTCCGCAAAGGCCATCACCTTTTTATCCAAAAACGGCACGCGCAGTTCCAGGCTGTGGGCCATGCACATTTTATCTGCTTTCAACAGAATATCGCCGGGCAGCCACATGTTCATATCCAGATATTGCTTTTTTGTCACTTCGTCCTGGCCTTTTACGCGCGCGTAAAATTTGGCGGCCAGGTTGTGCGGCTTTTCGCCGCCGCGGTAGGCGGGCTTCACCAGCGCCGCGGCCTCTTTTTCCGGGAACACCAGCGCCTGCCCAAGGAAGGAATCCTCCGGCTTTTCGGCACATTTCATCAGGAAATTTTTGCCCTTAAAATACGGCAGCGGCTTTGCCGCGGCCGCCGCCGCGCGGCGCAGCGCGCGGGGCAGCTTTTTGAACTTCTGCATGGCCGGGGTGTCGGCATACCACTCGTACCCGGCAAAAATTTCATCTGCCCCTTCGCCGGAAAGCACCACCGTCACGTGCTCGCGCGCAAGCTTTGCCAGAAAATACAGCGGCACGCTGGACGGGTTCGACTGCGGCTCGTCCATGTGGTACTGAATATCCGGGAAGGCTTCGAAACACTCTTCGGCCGTGATGAGCTTGCGGTAGTTTTTTACGCCCAGCTTTTCCGACAACTCTGCGGCATAATTCGTCTCATTAAACTTGTTGTAATCAAACCCAACGCTGAATGTGTTGTCCGGCATCAGGCAGGCGGTGATATAACTGGAATCTACGCCGCCCGAAAGAAACGAGCCAACCTTCACATCGGCAATGCGGTGCGCGGCCACAGATTCATGCACGGTTTTATCCAGCTCGTCTGCGCAGGCGTCAAAGCTTTGCTCTTTGGGGGCAAACTTGCAATCCCAATAGCGCTGAATTTCCATCTTGCCGTTTTCATAGGTGAAATAGTGCGCGGCGGGCAGCTTGTAGACGCCTTTGAAGAACGTCTCTTCCGTGGCGGAATACTGCAGCGTCAAATAGGGCAGCAGCGCATTTTCATTCACGGCCTTTTGAAACAGCGGGTGCTCTAAAAAGCCTTTGATCTCGCTGCCGAACAAAAGCCCTTTGCCGTCCGGAAGGGGGGAATAGTAAAAGGGCTTGATGCCAAACATATCCCGTGCGCCAAACAGGCGGCGGTTCACTTTATCCCATATCACAAAGCCGTACATCCCGCGCAGGCGGTATACAAGCTGGGTGCCCCACTCTTCATAGCCGTGCACCAGCACTTCGGTGTCGGCATGGCAGTGGAAATGATGGCCCTTTTCTTCCAGCTCCCGCCGGAGCTCCATAAAATTATAAATTTCGCCGTTGAACGTGACGACCACATTGCCATCGCTGCTTTTCATGGGCTGTGCGCCGGCCTCGGAAAGGTCTAAAATAGACAGGCGCCGAAACCCAAGAGCCACGTCCTCATCGACATAGGCGCCGCCCATGTCGGGCCCGCGGTGCACAATGCGCGCCATCATGCGCTGCAAAACGGCCTCTTTTTCTGCCAATTGGCCGGAAAAGCCGATGAATCCACACATGGGGTTAATCCTCCTCAAAGCCGGTGGGTGTTTTGCCAAACGTCTCGATGGCGCAGCGGCAAAGCACCTCCATGGAATCTGTAAAAAACGCGCCAAGATGTTCGTCGCGCTTGATAAGCGAAAGCTCGGTGCAGCCCAGAATGGCGCCGTCGCAGCCCTGTGCGCGCATATGGGCGGCCACGGCCTCAAAAACGGCCATGTCGGCGCGCTTTCCCTGCTTGATGTCGCCGTAAATCAGCTGCATCACCATGGCCTGGTGCGCCTCGTCCGGCACGGCGAACTGCATGCCATGCTTTTCAAACATGCGCTGGTAGGTTTTGGCCGCCACTGTGCCGGTGGTGGCCAGCAGGGCGGGCTTTTTTACGCCGCGCTTTTTTACGTGCAGCACGGTTTCTTCCACCATGTTCAAAATGGGCACGCCCGCTGTCTGTTCCAGCTTGTCGTAAAAATAATGGGCCGTGTTGCAGGGAATGGCCAGCACATCTGCGCCAAAGGTAACAAGGCGGTGCGCATCCGCCTCCATAATGTCAAAGGGGTTTTCTGTGCTTTGCCCAAGAATGTAGGCAGTGCGGTCCGGCGTGGTGGCGCGGGAATTGATGATGACGTCAATATGGTCCTGGTCGCATGAGGCCTTGGTGTGCCTTGTGAGAAGCTCGTAAAAATATACGCTGGCCATGGGGCCAAGCCCGCCCAGAATGCCCAGCACGCGCGGTGTTTTGCTCAATGGGCCCGCGCCTCCTTTCCCGCCGCCGGAAGGCGCGGCCTCACCGGCAGTATGTCTTGAATTTTTTGAAATAGCGCTGCATATGCACAAGGTAATAGGCAAAGCGCTTGGGGTTCATGGCAAGGTCTTTCGCATAGCCAAAGCTGGTGGTTTCTTTGCCCTCTTTCACAAGGCGCTTGGCCCTTTCCACAAAGGCCTTGTCCTTCACATAACGGTACACCACGGCGCGCGGCACTGAATGCCAGAACGCCTCTTTCTTATTCATCACACAGGGCCCAAGGTCGTGGCCCAGCACGCGGTCTTCTACCACATAGCGGGCAATGTTATAGCCCGCGCCCGTGACATAGTAGTTGGAACGGCCCTGGCGCAGGTTGATTTCAAACACGCGATACGAGCCGTCGCGCGTGTCGTACTTGATGTCGAAATTGGCAAAGCCGGTGTACCCAATGGCCTCCAGAAATGCCTTCAGTTTTTCCATCAGCGGGCCGTTGTATTCGGTGATGATGGCGGCATGGTTGCCCAGCGCCTTGGGCGTGTGTTCTTCCAGGCCCACATGGCCCAGGCACATCATTTTTACGGCATGGTTTTGGTCCACATAGGCTGTCAGCACATGCATGAAGCTGTCGTCGCCCGGAATCATATCCTGTAAAATTACTTTATCCGGGTAGCCCGCGCCGTAAATTTGGGCCAGAATTGCGGCCGCCTCTTCAGCAGTTTGGGCCGTGTACACCTTTTTCATGCCATCGAACGGGTATTTCCAGTATTGAATGCTGGAAGAGGGCTTAACAATAATGGGGTAAGCAAAGCCCAGTGCCTGCGGGGAAAGCGCCCCGGCGTCTTTTGGCCCGTCCACGCAAACAGTTTTGGGGTAGGGGATGGCATATTCGTCGCACAGTGCGTAAAAATCTGCTTTTGAAACAAGCTTGTCGCGCAAAGCGGGCGAAATGTACGGCGCTATGCAGTTTTGAGGCAGCTTTTCTTTTATTTCCATCAAAAGGCTGGCATAATCATCCGTGCAGCCCAGCACCACACAGGTTTTCTCTGCGTGGGCGTTGGCAAAATCCGTCACGGTCTGCAAAAGCACAGCTGGCTCGTCCACATTTTCAATATAGGTGCAATGCACAATTTTCGAATACATGGTGTCGCCCATGGGCCAGCGGCCGAACGCATAGCTTTCTATGCCATACGCCTCGTGAAAGGCGCGCGCCACGGAATAGCAGTTCATGTCCGCGCCAATAAGCACGGGAAGGATGGAAGGCGAACTCACGGTTAAAACCTCATTTCCGGCCCCTTGCTGCGGCCGCGGGCAGGGCTGCCCGCAGAAAGGCGTGCGGCGGCGCAAAAGCGCAGAAAGGGATAAAATCAATACTTTTCATTATATGCGCAAATGGCATAATGTCAAGAAACACGCCCCGCCAGGCCCGCCGCACAGCAGGCGCGGCACCCGCACCACCGCGCGGAAAATAAGAACCCGGCCGCGAAACGCTCGCGGCCGGGCAACGTTCTTACTCCAAGTTTTAAGGTTCTTTTCTGAAAACGATAGTTAAAACTTGCGATATTCAGTTTCTTGCTGCGGCTTTTGCCGCTTTCATTGCCTAGTGCATCGGCGTATCCCTTTTCAGCATTGCTTACAAACAACTTCTCAAAAAGTGTGCCACCCCGTTGCGGCCCCTTTCACCTTTCCCTTTTCTCTTCGAGAAACGCTACTTTCTTACCGCATTTCAGGGGTAATTACCGGTACATTGGCGTTCGTTCCCTTTCTTTGGCTTTGCCAATTTTAGTTTGGAAACATTACGGGGAAATTCATCCCGTTCCTGAAAGGCCCCCTTTGCCCTTTCAAGGTGTTTTACCACCCCGCCGGGCAAACCCTTTCGAACGTTGAAATGACTTTCTTTACAATCATTTCACCACGGCCCTTTCTTTACAAGGCCGGGCATCTATGTGTGCTCACCTTGTGCAAGACGCGATGCTCGTTTGGGACGACGCTTTGCTGTGAGCCTTTGGCCATCGCCACATTTCCTGCGGGCCTTCCGCCTTCGCAACACCGGGCTTATTTGGCCTAGAGTCCTAATCGAACTGAGATAACAGCCGTTCGTCCTGAGTCATGCGCCCTGCACAGGCTGCACGGGTTCTTCTGCCTGGTACATGGGCTTCAACCCCTTTCCTTTTTCTGATTCTATTATATGCAAACTGTGTGCAGATGTCCATTCGCATCCTGCATGAATTTTTGTTGTTCTCTATGGATAAAACGCTCAAAACTATTGTGCAAACCGGTTGACGGCCCGGCGGAAAGCGGCTATCATGAAAGAAACAGCGGCCGGGGCATGTGTGCGCTGGCCGGCCGCGTTTTGCTGCAAAGAAAGAGAGGCGGGGCCCGTGAAAGCAAGGGTGGTGCGCCGCGCGCCGCTGGCGCTGGCATATGGCTGTGTGAATGAGGAAAAACTGAGAGAGGTTTTTGCCGCAATGGGCGTGCAGGTGCGCGTGCTGCAGCCGGAAGACTGCGGCACGCGCCTTGGCGTGCTGGCGGGTGAGGCAGGGCCTGCGGGCGGGGCGGGCGTCCCGGCGCCGCAGCACAGCGTGCTGGTGTTTGCCTATTTTGCCGACGCCCTGCTGGACAAAGCCCTTGCCGCGCTGCGCACGGCGCAGCTTGGCTTTGACTACAAGGCTACACTGACGCCCACAAACCGCATGTGGACCTTGCCGACACTTTTGGAAGAGCTGCAGCGCGAGCGCGCGCAAATAGAAGCGCAGGGGAGAAAACCATGAAATTTGACAAGATTCAAAAACAGGTGAGGCAGCAGCGCTGTGCGGGGTTTTCCTATGCACAGGAAAAGCCTGCGGCCGGGTTCCGCGATGTGGTCACCGTCTACTGTGACGGCAGGCTGCTGTTCGAACGCTTCTGTGCAGGCGAGGCTGCCGGCCGTGTGTGCGCGCTGTGGGCGCCCGGCGGGGCGGACGAAGCGGGGCGCATTCAGTGGGATTACAGCGCATGCGCCTATTCCGGGGCACAGCAGGCGCCGAAGGTTCTGACGGGCGCGGGGGCAGGCGGCCTGGTGTTTGACGGCAAGCCATACCGGTGGGCCCTGTGCGAGCAGCGCAAAACCGATAAACAGAACGGCTACGGCGCACTGAAAACATGGTGGCTGTGCCATTTTGGCAAATAACACGCAAAGGGCACGCGCGGCGGGGCTTCGCCGCGCGCGCCCTTTCTTTCCGGCGGAGTGCCTTTGCCCGCAGGCGGGGCACAACGCCCCGCCTGCCTTCTGCCGGGCGCGGCGCAGTTGCCTCTTGACAACAGCAGGAATTGTGCTATATTAAATCGTAAGTAGTAAGTAATAAGTAATAAGCGAATGAGGCGGCGCCTGCCTCGGTGCTTTGAACCTAAATCATTGGGAGGTTACCATCATGAAAGATATGACGCTCACCCAGGAATACTTCATCTGCGCGGTTAACGGCAAGGGGAAGATATCGGGCTTCAGCACGGAAAAACAGGTGTGCCTGGTGGCTGCCGGCCTGCTGGAATTGCAGATGGAGGGCTGCATTTGCATCGACAAAAAACAGGTGGCCGTCACAGCCCCGCTGCCCGCTGAAAAACAGTACCTGATGCCGCTGTACGCTTTTTTGGATAAGCCGCGCCCTGTAAAGATGGAAAAGGTGCTGGAGGCGTATGTATATTCTTTTACAGGCCGATACCTCAAGGAGCTGATGGCATCAATTGGGAAAGAGCTTGTGGCCATGGGCCTTGCCCGGCAGGCGGCAGGCGGGGTGTTCGGCACTGTGAGCTATGTGCCCACAACAGAGGCCATTCATGGCGTGACGGACATGGTGCGCGCCGAACTGCTGGAGGACGGCGAGGTAACCGAAGACATTGCCGCGCTTGTCATTCTGCTGGAGCGCGGCGGCTGCCTGAAACCATATTTCTCCCAGTTTGAACAAAAGGAGATGCGCGCGCGCCTGAAAGCGCTGCTGAATTCCCCCAATGGAAAACTGGTGAAAAATATGGTAGACTATGTGGAGAACATGATCGCGATTGTGACGGTGCTTGTCACTGCGCATAGTTGATAGGGGGGGGCGGCCGGCCATGTCCAGGCAGCGCAGCATGGAGACGATAGCGCGCGCGGAGTATGTGACCATTGGGGAACTGGTGCGGCTGACGGACGTGCGCTACAGCACGCTGAAGTTTTACACAGAGCAGGGCCTGCTGCCCTTTGAACAGGCAGAGGAGAACCTCACCCGGCGCTACCGCCGGGCCCAAAGTGTAGAGCGCATCCGCCTGCTGCGGCGCCTGCGCGCAGAGGGCAGGACGATTGCGGAAGTGAAAGCGATTGTTTCTGCCGCCGGGCAGCAGCTTTCGCGTGGGGCGGAAAAATGAAAAAAGCCGGCGGCGCATGCCGCCGGCTTGCAGAAATATGCCGGAAAGGCGCAAGGGGGTCCTTGCGCGCAAAGAACAGAAAGGCAAAGGAGAAAGCCGGTTTGACGCCCTGCAAAGCGAACCGCACAGTTGCCCTTGAGAGAGAAAGCGGCGCGTGGCATCCACAGTGGGCGGATGCCGCGCGCTGCTTTGTGCAGTGAGGCGTCAAAGCTCTTTGGTGAGAAGCACGCAGTGGAAATTGCGGCCCAATGCGTGCGGCTGGATGCCCACCGGGCGAAACCCCCGGGAAAGCAGCCAGTGAAAGTCCTGCCTGCCGGGGGCGGAAAGTGCCTGAAGTTCCTGCCTAATATTCCCCAGAGGCCGCCCGTGAAGGAAAAACCCCTCCGAGCCCATGGCGGTGCGCAGGGCGGTGCAGCCTTTTTGGCGCGCATAGCGCTCTGCCTCGCAAAACAGCGCGCCCAGGCGATGTTCCAGAAAAAAGCGGCCCTGCTGGAAAAAGCCGCAGCATTCCACTTCCAGGCAGTGATATAAAAATAGCTCGCGGCATAACAGTCAGCCAGAGAGATGGGTTTCATCTTTGCCAAGAAGCCAGCCCACGGTGCCAATGGTGAGCCCCGTGCCCGAAAGCTGGCCTGCGGCGCCCGCTTCATCCCACCACTGAGGGCACGCCTTTGCCATAAAGGCGGCCAGTGCGGGCAGGTTTTGCGGGGTGAGGCGAAACGCATGCAGTTCTTCCACGGTGCCCGCCCCCTTTCACATGCCCTGCTGCGCCTGCCAGCGCTTCAGCGTGGGAAACCACTGCTGCATCTGCGCGCGGGCGGCGGCTTTGTCCAGCGAAGGGGTGTGCTGCAGCGCAAGGCGCAGGCAGAACTCTATCATTTCGTCCATGGTGCAGTTCCAGGTAAAGGCACCGTTCTGGTAGCAATAGATACAGTAATCCTCGCTTTTTTCGCCTGCGGCACAGGTGCCGTGCACCTCGGGGGTGCGAAGCGGCATGCCGCAGCTTTGGCAAAATTTTGTGTGTTCCATTCTTTTCTCCTTTCTCTATAATGGGAATGGGTGCGGCAGGGTGCGCAGCCCCGCCGCAATGCCGCTGTGCACAGCTTCCGGCAGAAGGGCGGCAATGGCCCCTTCGCCGGTGTTGCCAGTATAAAAGAAAAAAGCGGACACGGTGTGTCCGCTTTTTTGTATGGCCGGAAAATTTTCAGCCCGGCCTGCTTATGGCTTTTCTGCCGGTGTGCCCTGCCGGTATAATTGCAGAATGTGCAATGCCTCGTCCGCCACAGCCTTTTGCAGCTCAGGCGGGCCAAGCACAGCCACGGATGGCCCAAAGCTCAGCAGCATGGACACCAGAAACCCGCCACGCGGCCAGCGCGCGGAGACGAAAAAGCGCCCGTCCGGCAGCGGGGTGACATCCTGCGGGCAGAACAGGTCGTACACGCGGTGTGCCGCGCAGGGCAGAAACATCAGCTCCATCTGCAGCATACATGGCGGCTCTTCCTCGCTGTCAAGCGGCGGCGGCGCGCCGTGCGCGCCGGGCTCGAAGCCCTGTTCCAGCATGCGGGCGCCCAGCATACGGCACAATTTAAACGTGCGCCACTCGCCGCGCGCAAGGCAAAAGGCCTGCAGATACCACGCGCTGCTTTTATAGCACAGTTTGGCAGGCTCGGCCACGCGCTGCGTTTTTTCGCCGCTTGCGCCAAAATAGGTAAAGGCCAGGCGCCTGCGGCCGAGAATGGCGGCCTTTAGCGTTTGGAATAAGGGCTTTTGCGCGGCCTCCAGGCCCCAGGGCAGAAAATCCACCTCCAGCCAGTCGCCGGGATGGGCCAGCGCGCCAGAAAGCTTGCCCAGCGCGGTGGCGGCGCTTTCGCCGCCAAGCCCTGCCATGCCGCGCAGCCCGGCCAGAACTTCTGTCTGCTCGGCCTCGCTGAGCAGGGCGGTGTCCAGCCGGTAGCCCTCCAGCAGCGCAACGCCGCCCGTACGCCCCGGGCGGGTGTACACCGGCACGCCCGCCGCGCTGAGGGCGTCAATATCGCGGCGGATGGTGCGCTCGCTCACTTCAAAGCGCTGTGCCAGCTGGCGCGCTGTGGCGCTGCCATGCGCCTGCAGGTAATATAAAATTTCAAACAGCCGCCCGGTGTGCACGCCCTATTCCCCCAGGCGCGTTTTGCGCCAATAACGGCTCATGGAAAAGCCCTCGTCCTCCGTCATTTCCCGGCCAAGGCCAATGCCCTGCGGCGGGGTGAAGGCGCGGGCTGCCTCCACGGTGGGAAATTCTACCTCTGCATAGAAAAACTGGGTGGGAAGGCCCTCGTCCACAAGGCTTACCTCCAGCGTTTCGCCGCCGGGCAGGGCGTATGCGCGAAAGGCCTTTGTCACCAGCGGCTTGCCAATGAAGGCCTCCAGCCTTTGAAACAGCGCCTTGTCAATGGGTGTTTCGATTTCCTCGCGGGCAAGGGTGCCCTTGCCCTTGAAGCATAGGATATATTGTGTGCCGGCTTCGTTTGTGCTCTCGCGGATGCGCACGGCCGGCGCCGTGGCAATGTAGCCCTGGCGCATGGCGGCCTGCGCCACAAGGGGCAGCCCGGCCGGGAACCCCTCAATCAGCCATTTGCGTTCGATCTCCATCTGCGAACCCTCCTGTTGGGGCGGCAAAAAGCGCTTTTTGGCCCGCGCCCCTTGTAACATGCCGCCTGCATCCATTATAATACAGAAAGTCTGTACAGAAAAGGAAGTTTTATGATGAAACAGGCGCGTGAATTTCCCGTGTTCACCGTGACACCCAAGGCGGCCCGAAGCCTGGCCGCCGGGCACCCGTGGGTGTATGCCGAAGAGGTGCTGGACGCCCAGCCGTGTGAAAACGGCGCATTGGCCGATGTGTTCAGCCAGAAGGGAAGCTGGCTTGGCACAGGGCTTGTCAGCCTGCAAAGCAAAATACGCGTGCGCGTGCTTTCGCGCAACGCAAACGACGTGTTCGACGAAAGCTTCTGGCGCCGCCGCCTGCGCTATGCGTGGGAATACCGCAAGGCGGTGATGGGGCCGGATGTGTCAAACTGCCGCATCATTTTCGGCGAGGCAGACCAGTTCCCCGGCCTGACGGTGGACCGGTACGGCACGCTTTTGTCGGCCCAGGTGCTGAGCGTGGGCATGGAGCGGCTGAAACACACGCTGTTCCCGGCGCTGGTGCAGATGTTGCGCGCCGACGGGCAGGATATCCGCGGGCTGTACGAGCGCAACGACGTGGCCCTGCGCGAAAAAGAGGGCCTTGCCCAGTACAAGGGCTGGTATGACCTTTCGGCCCTGGGCCTGCCGCTGCCCGGGACGCCGCTGGCGCATATTTGCGAAAACGGCATCCACTACACGGTGGATGTGGAGAACGGCCAGAAAACAGGCTTTTTTCTGGACCAGAAATACAACCGCCGCGCGGTGGCCGCCCTTGCCAGGGGGCGCACGGTGCTGGATTGCTTTACCCACACGGGCTCGTTTGCGCTGAACGCGGCAAAAGGCGGCGCCGTGAAGGTGACGGCGGTGGACGTGAGCGAGGCGGCCTGCGCCATGGCGCGCCGCAACGCCGAAGAGAACGGCCTTTCCGGCGTGATGCAGTGCGTGGCCGCCGATGTGTTCGAGCTGCTGCCCACGCTTTCCAAAGGCAGCTACGATTTTATTATTTTGGACCCGCCCGCCTTTACAAAAGCACGCAAAACGCTGCGCAATGCCCTGCGCGGCTATAAAGAAATCAACACCCGCGCCATGCGCCTTCTGCCGCGCGGGGGCTACTTGGCCACCTGCAGCTGCAGCCACTTTGCCACGCAGGAAGAATTCTGCAAAATGCTGGCCGCCGCGGCAGCGGACGCCGGGGTGCAGCTGCGGCAGATTGCCGCGCGCCAGCAGGCGCCGGATCACCCCATTTTGTGGAACGTGCCCGAGACAGATTACCTGAAGTTCTACCTGTTTCAGGTGGTGTAAACGCCGGGCCTGTGCACAGGGGGCGGAAAAGCTGCCAAAAGCGCTTGCAATTCCCAAAATTGTGTGCTATAGTGTGATATGTACGATACTGTGTTATGGAAAGAGTGGGCCTTGCGGTCCGCTCTTTCCCGTTTGTTAAGGAGTTTTTGCATGGCAAACAGGAAGGGCGCGGGCGGCACCGCGCAGGCGGTGGAGGCGCTGGTAAAACCCGTAGTGGAGGCTATGGGCCTTCGCCTATGGGACGTGCGCTTTGAGAAAGAGGGGCCAGATTGGTTTTTGCGCATTTACCTGGACGGCAATGGCCGCCCGCTGGATATGGAACTGTGCGAGGCCGCCACGCGGGCCATCAACCCGGTGCTGGATGAGGCAGACCCCATCAGCCAAAGCTATTACCTTGAGGTGGGCAGCCCTGGCCTTGGCCGGCGCCTGACGCGGGATGAACACTTTGCGGCAAAGCGCGGCGAAAAGGTGCGTGCACACCTGATTCGGGCAGACGAGGCAGGCCGCCGCGAGGTGGCCGGCGTGCTGCTGGGCAAGGAGGGCACGGCTGTGCGCCTTGCCTTAGAGGATGGCACCGAGGCCGTGCTGGACACAAAGCTTGTAAGCGCTTTTCGCCTGTGCGACGATGAAGACCTGTTCTGAGCCGCTGCCCGCCGTGCGGCGGGCGAGCCCGGCAGACGCTGTGAAATCCATAAAAGTTTAGAATAAGAAGGAAGATGATCTGGAAAAATGAATGCGGAATTTTTTGAAGCGCTTGCCATGTTGGAGGCCGAGCGCGGCCTTTCGGCAGAATACCTGCTGGAAAAAATCAAAAACGCCATTGTCATTGCCGTAAAAAAAGATTACGACGTGGAAGATGACAACGTTGCGGTGGAAATCGACCCCGAGACGGGCAAGTTCAACGTAAACCTTCTGAAGCATATCGTGGAAGAGGTGGAAAACCCGAACACCGAGATCAGCCTGGAGGACGCACAGGCCAAGAAGAAAACTTCAAAGCTGGGCACAGATTTTGTCATTCCCCTGAAAACGAAGGATTTCGGCCGCATTGCCGCGCAGACGGCAAAGCACGTCATTCGCCAGGGCCTGAAAGAGGCCGAGCGCAGCCAGATGTACGCCGAGATGCAGGGCAACACGCACGAGATTGTCTCGGCCACGGTGACAAACCTGGATATGGCGCGCGGCATCGTGACGCTGGAGCTTTCGAAGGGTGGTGTGGCCACGCTGCCGCGCAACGAACAGGTGCCCGGCGAGGAATACTATGAGGGCCAGCACCTGCAGGTGTATGTGGTGGATGTGCGCGAGACAGAGCGAGGCCCGCGCATGATGATTAGCCGCACCCACCCCGGCCTTGTGAAGCGCATGTTCGAGATGGAAGTGCCGGAAATTTATGACGGCACGGTGGAGATTAAGGCCATCAGCCGTGAGGCCGGCGCCCGCACGAAGATGGCGGTGTGGTCCAAGGACGAAAACGTAGACCCGGTGGGCGCCTGCATTGGCCCGCGCGGCGCGCGTGTGGCGAAGATTGTGGATGAGCTGGGCGGCGAGAAAATTGACATCGTCCGCTGGAGTGAAGACCCGGCCGCCTTTATCAGCGAGGCGCTCAGCCCCGCCAAGGTGGTGGATGTGGAACTGCTGGAAGGCGAGAACCGCGCCGCCAGGGTGACCGTGCCGGACCACCAGCTCAGCCTGGCCATTGGCAACCGCGGGCAGAACGCGCGCCTTACCGCGCGCCTCACGGGCTACAGCATCGACATCCGGCCCGAGAGCGGCTATTACGGCGAAGAGCCACCTGTGAAGAAAACGCAGGAATGACAGAAAGGGGGAACCGCCCGTGAAAGAGCGGAAAGTGCCGCTGCGCAAGTGCGCCGGCTGCGGGGAATCGAAGCCGAAGAAAGAGCTGGTGCGCGTGGTGCGCGCGCCGGACGGCACCGTCTCGCTGGACCTTGTGGGCAAAAAGCCGGGCCGCGGGGCCTATGTGTGCCCAAAGGCGGCGTGCCTGGCCAAGGCGCGCAAGGCAAAGCGCATTGAGCGCGCGCTGGAGGTGGCCATTCCCCCCGAAGTATACGACGCCATGCAGGGCGAAATTGCCCGCGCGGAGGAAGCAGATGCAGCAACATAAAGCAGTGTTCGCGCTTTCGCTGTGCCGCAAGGCCGGTGCCCTTGTCACAGGCTTTGACGCGGTAAAAGAGAGCGTATATCAAGGCAAGGCGGCGCTGGTGCTGTGCGCGCAGGACGCCTCAGAGGGCACGCAGGCCCGGGTGAGGCGCTTCTGCGAGGGGCTGTGCCAGGTGCTTACGCTTCCCTGCACCCAGGCGCAGCTTGCCGCCGTTACGAAAAAAAACACCGCGGTGCTGGCCGTACAAAACGCAGAGCTTGCAAAGCTGTGCGCCTCGGCCGCCGGCACAGCGCCCAGCCACCACTAAGGAGGAGTGCCCATGTCGATCGAGATTAAATATAAGCTTGGCGACCTCGCCAAAGACCTTGGCGCAGCCAGCAAGGATATTATTGAAATGCTGAGCGCCCTGGAAAAGGGCGAGGCCAAGAAGCACACAACGCCCCTGGCGGAAAACGAGCTGAACCTCGTTTTGGAGCAAATGACAAACAATGCGCAGGAGGAAAATTTCAACGCATATTTTGCCATGGCCGCCGCTGCGAAGAAAAAGGAAGAGAAAAAACAGCGCCCGAAAGAAAAGCTGACGGTCTCTGCCAATGCGGGCCCGCTGAAAAAGGCGGACGGCACCATTGTGGAGATGCCGGTGAAGCACAAAGAAAAGCCGGCCGAAAAGCCCGCCCACGCCGAGGCGCCCAAAAAAGAGATGGTCACCGTCACGGTGGACACGCGCAGCGTAGATGTAAACCTCGACAAATTCAACGAAAAATACACCTCGCTTGCCGCCACCAAGAACGTGGAGAACCGCCGCAAGCCCATGCCTGCCGGCAACAAGCAGAAGTTCTCGGGCGGCAAAAACCGCTTTGGCGGCCGCGGCCCGCAGGGCAAAAAGCGCGAGACAGAGGCCGAGCGCCTGCAGCGCATCCAGCTGGAAAAGGCCCGCAAGGCCCAGCTGAAGGTCTCAATTCCGGATGAGATTACGGTGGGCGAACTTGCCACGCGCCTGAAGGTGAACGTGGCGCAGGTTATCAAAAAGCTGATGGGCCTTGGCGTAATGGCCTCTATCAGCGAAGTGATCGATTTCGACACCGCCAGCCTGGTGGCGGAAGAGCTGGGCGCCAAGGTGGAGCACGAGGTGCACGTCACCATTGAAGAGCGCCTGTTTGAAGTGGATGACGACAAGGCCGAAGACCTTGTGGAGCGCCCGCCCGTTGTGGTGGTAATGGGCCATGTGGACCACGGCAAAACCTCTATTCTGGACGCCATTCGCAAAACGCGCGTCACCGCGGGCGAGGCGGGCGGCATCACCCAGCACATCGGCGCTTACCAGGTGGAAAAGAACGGAAAGGTTATCACCTTCCTGGATACGCCGGGCCACGAGGCCTTTACGGCCATGCGTGCGCGCGGCGCCGAAATGACGGATATTGCCGTGCTGGTGGTGGCGGCGGACGATGGCATCATGCCGCAGACGGTGGAATCCATCAACCATGCAAAAGCTGCGGGCGTCACCGTCATCGTGGCCATCAATAAAATGGATAAACCCACGGCCAACCCCACGCATGTGATGGAACAGCTGACCCAGTATGAGCTGGTGCCGGAGGAATGGGGCGGCGACACCATCTGCGTGCCCGTGTCTGCGCTGACGGGCCAGGGCATTGAAGACCTGCTGGAGAACATCAACCTTGTGGCCGAGGTGAAAGAGCTGAAGGCGAACCCCAACCGCCGCGCAAAGGGCGTGGTGATTGAGGCCCGGCTGGACAAGGGCATGGGCCCTGTGGCCACCATCCTGGTGCAGAAGGGCACACTGCATCAGGGCGACATTGTCATTGCGGGCACGGCCGTGGGCCGCGTGCGCGTGATGCGCGACGACCAGGGCCGCACGCTGAAAGAGGCGGGCCCCTCTACCCCGGTGGAGATCACCGGCCTCACCGAGGTGCCTGCGGCGGGCGATATTTTTGACGCGGTGGAAGACGAGAAACTGGCCCGCGAGCTGGCAGGCCAGCGCGCTGCCGAGGCCAAGGAAAAGCAGTTTGCCAGCTATAAAAAGGTGACGCTTGACAATCTGTTCAGCCAAATTGCCGAGGGCGAGCGCAAAGAGCTTGCCATCATTGTGAAGGCGGACGTACAGGGCTCGGCCGAGGCTGTGAAGCAAAGCCTGGAGAAGATATCCAACGACGAGGTGCGCGTGCGCGTCATTCATGCGGGCGTGGGCGCCATCAACAAATCGGACGTGATGCTTGCCAATGCGGGCAACGCCATCATCATTGGCTTTAACGTAAGGCCGGACCCCATCGCCAAAGAGGAGGCCGCCCAGGCGGAAGTGGAAATGCGCATGTACCGCGTGATCTACGACGCTATCAACGATGTGACGGACGCCATGAAGGGCATGCTGGCCCCGAAATACCGCGAGGTGGAACTGGGCCGCGCCGAAGTGCGCAACGTGTTCAAAATTTCCTCTGCGGGCACCATTGCCGGCTGCTATGTGCTGGAGGGCAAGGTGAGCCGCGCGGCGAAAATTCGCCTGGTGCGTGACGGCATCGTCATCACCGAGGACGAGATCGACTCTTTGCGCCGCTTTAAGGACGATGTGAAAGAAGTGGCCCAGGGCTACGAGTGCGGCATTGGCCTTGACAAGTTCTCTGACATCAAAGAGGGCGACATCTTCGAGGCCTTCACCATGGAGGAGTACCGCGACTGAGCGCGGGAAAGGAGGCAGGTATGCCACAATCGAAAAACATTGCGCGCCTTTCCGAAGACATGAAGCGTGAGCTCATTGCCATCATCGGCCAAATGAAGGACCCGCGGCTGAAAACGGGCCTTCTGACGGTGATGCGCATAGAGCTGGCGCCCGATTTATCCTTCGCAAAGGTGTTCGTCAGCGTGCTGGGCACGCAGCCCGATGCGCCGCAGCAGGCCGTGGCCGCGCTGAACCGCGCGGCCGGCCATGTGCGCAGCGAGGTGGCAAAGCGCATGCATATCCGCAAAACGCCGGAGTTCCGCTTTGTGGCGGACGGCGGCGCGGCCTATGCCCAGCATATCAACGAGCTGATTGAGGGCCTGTGACCCCCCTTTTTTGGGCCCGCAGCCCGGCCCGGCCGGCTGCCGTGCGGGGGCAGCGCCGCGCAAAGCACGGCGCCAAGCATTGTGTGAAAATGAGGAGAAGATATGAGCGAGATTCTGCAGCTGGCAGAAGCAATCAGCCGCCTGCTGAAGGCGGATAATATCCTGCTTTTATGCCACAAGAACCCGGACGGAGACACGGTGGGCAGCGCCATGGCGCTTTGCCATGTGCTGAAAAGCCTGGGCAAGACGGCGGCCGTTCTCTGTGCAGACCCCATCCCGTCGCGCTATGCATATATGCAGCTTTGCCTGTTTGAAGAAGGCGATTTCGAGCCGCACTTTGTGGTGGCCGTGGACGTGGCGGGCATCCAGCTGTTCGGCGACAGCGAAACAGTGCAGAAATATGCCCAGCGCGTAGATTTGTGCATCGACCACCATACCTCCAACTCCGGCTATGCGGCCTCGCTGCTGCTGGACGGCGAGGCGGCCGCCACGGCAGAGCTGATGTACGACATGTTCAGCGAAATGGGTGCGCCCATCACGCCGCTGGTGGCAGATTGCCTGTACACCGGCCTTTCCACCGACACGGGCTGCTTTAAATTCACCAACACCACGGCGCGCACGCACCTTGTGGCGGCAAAACTGATGGAGGCCGGCGCGAACACGGTGAAACTGAACAGCCTGCTGTTCGAGAGCAAATCTCGCAGCCGCATCGAGCTGGAGCGTTTTGCCCTGGAAAACCTGGAGTACTACTTTGAAGGGCGCTGCGCGCTGATTTGCCTCACGCGCGAGCAAATTGAGGCCAGCGGGGTAGAGCCAAGCGAGCTGGAGGGCATCACCGCCATCCCCCGCATGATTGAGGGCGTAGAGGTGGGCCTCACCCTGCGCCAGCAGCCCTCTGGCAGCTACAAGGCCAGCATCCGCACCGTTGTGGGTGTGGACGCCTCTGCCATTGCCGCACACCTGGGCGGCGGTGGCCACAAGCAGGCCGCAGGCTGCGAGATACTGGGCAGCACGGATAACGCAAAGGCCGCTTTACTGAGCGAAGTGGAAAAGGCGCTATGCAGGGAATCTTAGTGATGGACAAGCCCGCAGGCTTCACTTCCTTTGATGTGGACGCGAAGCTGCGGGGCATTCTGGGCACGCGCAAAATTGGCCATGCCGGAACGCTGGACCCTATGGCCACGGGCGTGCTGCCCGTGTTTGTGGGGCGTGCCGCCAAGGCTGTGGATATGCTGCCCGATACCGATAAAACCTACGAGGCCACGCTGCGCCTGGGGCTGCGCACCAACACGGGGGACATCACCGGACAAGTGCTGGAGACAGCACCCGTGCCCGCGGGGCTGGATGAAACGGCGCTTTGTGCCGTGCTGGGGCGCTTTCTGGGCCGCAGCATGCAGACACCTCCCATGTATTCGGCGGTAAAGGTGGGCGGCCAGCCGCTGTATAAGCTGGCGCGCAAGGGCAAAACAGTGGCGCGCCCGGCGCGGCCCATCGTCATCCACACCCTGCAGCTGCTGGGGCGTGAAAGCCAGACGGACTTTCGCCTGCGCATCGTGTGCGGCAAAGGCACTTATGTGCGCGTGCTGCTGGAGGATATTGGCCGGGCCCTGGGTGTGCCTGCCACCATGGCGGCGCTGCGCCGCACGGCCGCGGCAGGCTATACCGAGGCCCAGGCCGTAAATTTTGCCCAGGTGGAAGAGGCCAAAGCACAGGGAACGCTTGCCTCGCTGATGTTGAGCGTAGAAACCGTGTTTTGTGCATTGCCGCAGTTGACTGTGGACGAAGCCGCGGCCCAGCGGCTTTTGAACGGCGCGGCGGTGTACCGCTGCAAGGCTGCGGACGGGCGCTGGCGCCTGCATGGGCCGCAGGGCTTTTTGGGCACGGGCTGTGTTCAGGGCGGCGTGCTGAAGGCGGAAAAGCTGTTTGTAGAGCGCTGACGGCACCCGGCCGGGCGCCTTGCGGGCGATGCCTTCCGGCCTGTGCGGGCCGGGTTTGCCCTGCCGAAAAAGCCGGCAGGGCTTTATTCTTTTTTCAGAAAGGGGGCGTGCCCCATGCAGTGGGAAACGCAGATACGGCCCGGCCTGTGCGCGCAAAGCGCTGTGGCGCTGGGCTATTTTGACGGCGTGCATCTGGGCCACCGGGCCGTGTTGTCTGCCGCCCGCGCCTGGGCGCAGGGGCATGGCGCGGCCACGGCCGTGTTTACCTTCACCCTGCCGCCGCATGCGGCGCTGAAGGGCGCCCATATTTTACAGGACGAGGAAAAGCGCAGCCGCCTTTCTGCCTGTGGGGCGGAAGTGGTGCTGTGCCCCCCGTTTGAGGCATTTCGCGCGCTCTCCTGCGAGGCATTTGTGGCGCAGGTGCTGTGCGGCGCGCTGGGGGCAAAGGCTGTGTTCTGCGGGCCAAACTTTACCTTTGGCAGCGGCCGCGCCGGGGATGCTCATTTGCTGAGGAAGCTGTGCGCTGCGCGCGGCATAGAGGTGCACGTGGTGCCTTTGGCGTGCTGGCAGGGGCAGGTGGTTTCCTCCACCCGCATCCGCGCCGCATTGGCGCAGGGGGATATGCCGGCGGTGAACGCCATGCTGGCGCAGCCGTATGCGGTTTCGCTTCCTGTGCGCCATGGCAGGGGAAATGGGCGGCAATGGGGCTTTCCCACCATCAACCAGGTTTACCCCGGCGGCCTTCTGGTGCCGCGCGAGGGGGTTTATATTTCGCGCGTGACGCTGGCGGACGGCACCGTGCACCCCGGCGCCACCGGCCTTGGCAGCCGCCCCACGGTAAACGACGATGCGGCGGACGTCACCTGCGAGACATTCCTGCCGGGCTTTTCGGGCGATGTATACGGCGAGGCGGCGCGCCTTGTGCTGTGCCGCTATTTATGGCCTACGCGGAAATTTGACAGTGTGGACGGCCTGCGGCAGATGGTGCAGCAGGCGGCCGCAGCAGCGCTGGAAAGCTGGCAGGGCGCATGAAGGGCCAACCGGCCCGGCGCGAAAATGGGGCGCGGGCAATTTTGTCCATCTGGCGCGCCGTGTGCATTCTGGCCCTGGCGGGCACGTTGTGGTTTATTTTCAGCCATTCGGCCCAGCCCGCGCCGGTGTCCGGCGCACAAAGCCGGGGCGTGATGGCGTTTGTAAACGAGGTGCTGGGCAGCTGGGGCCTGCCCGGCGTGTCGGAACACCTTTTGCGCAAGGCCGCCCATTTTGCCGAGTTTATGGCCCTGGGCTGGTGGGCCTTTCTGTGCGCCCGGGCGTTTTCCCGGCGGGCCGCGCGCTGGCTGCTCTGGCTGTGGGGCGCAGGGGCCCTGTGCGCGGCCGCAGATGAGGGTATTCAGCTTTTTGCGCCCGGGCGGGCTGCACGGGTTTCCGATATTCTGCTGGACAGCTGCGGCATGCTGGCGGGCCTTGGCCTGGCGCTGGCCGCAGCATGGGCCTGGGGGCGCTGGGCGGCGCGCAGAAAGTGAGCGCCTGCCGCGCCAACAGAAAGCCCGCCGCTTTGCACCTGCGGAAAACCGCCGGTGCTTTTTTATGCCTTATGGCAAATTTTGCGCAAAAAATTCTCTGTGCCCCTGCAGGCACCACCTTGCCGGAGCGTGAGCGGCGTGATATGATGATGTTACGATACGTCTTATCGCAATAAGCTGGCAAGGAGTGACCGACGGTGAAACCAGTGGTAGAGGAAAGAAACATTGCAAAACTGTTCAGCGTGCAGGGCAAGGTGGTGCTTATCACGGGCGCCGGGGGCCTTGGCGGGTATCTGGCCAGGGGCTTTGCAGAAAACGGCGCCCGCGTGGTGGTGACAGACGTGGTGCCCGGCAGGGCGCAGGGCCTGCAGGAAAAGGGCTTTGCCTGCCGCAGTTACCAGCTGGACCAGACAGACAAGGCGGCCACAGAAGCCGTGGTGCAGGACATTGTAAAAGCAGAGGGGCGCATCGACGCGCTGATCAACACGGCGGCCATTGCGCCGTGCCACCCGGCCGAGGAATTCCCCGAGGATGAGCTGCGCCGGGTGATTGACATCAACCTCACCGCCGCCGTGCTCACCTCTCAGGCGGTGGGCAGGCAGATGATTGCACAGCAGTACGGCAAAATTGTGAACATTGGCTCTATTGCAGGCGTGATGTGCCATTCCTATGAATCTATGCCGTACGAGTGCACCAAGGCGGCCGTCCATCAGATGACGAAGTCGCTGGCTTGCGCCTGGGGCCGCTACAATGTGAATGTAAACGCCATTGCCCCCACCTGGATTATGACCCCCATGCTGGACGACTGCCCGCCGGAATATTTCGAAGCAGTAGATTCCATGCACGAGTTTGGCCGCATGTCCCGCGTGGAAGATTTCTTCGGCACGGCGGTATATCTTGTCACAGACGCCTCCAACTTCATCAGCGGGCATGTGCTTTTGGTGGACGGCGGCTGGAGCACCGCGCGCCCGGTGCAGTGCAAAAGCTGATGGTGGCAAACGCGGCAAGAAAAGTTTGCCCGGCCGGTTGATTTTGCCCTTTGGCCATGGTATACTATATAAGCTGCCCGTATGGCGGGCCGCGCTACCCGTACGCAGCGCCTGGCGCATCCCTCGAACGGTTACCGGCGCTTCGTTTTGGGCATATCACATCATCATAAGAGGAGAAAACAAGCATGGAAAACAAACAGAATATCATCGCTTCCGCCCGTGTGCATGACACGGACACCGGTTCCCCCGAGGTGCAGGTTGCGCTGCTGACGGCGCGCATCAACCACCTCACCGAGCACCTGAAGGCCAACAAGAACGATCATCACAGCCGCCGCGGCCTGCTGAAGATGGTTGGCCGCCGCCGCAACCTTCTGGCTTACCTGCAGAAGAAGGACATCGAGCGCTACCGCGCCCTGATTGCGAAGCTCGGCCTGCGTAAGTAATGGCATGAAAAGGCAGACGGCTTTTGCCGTCTGCCTTTCCGTGTATTATTGTAAACCGGCAAAGCACGGCGGGCACGCGTGTTGTTAGCAATGAATCGGGGGCTTTTGCCGCAAAAAGCTTCGGATTTATTGCTAAAACCGCACACCTGCCATGCGTTGCCCAAACGTATAAGGAGGCAAGACAATGGCATTGGAATTCGCATCCAAGAAAGAAACGTTCCCCCATTACCGCAAATTTGAAACCACGCTGGCAGGCCGCCCGTTTGTGGTGGAGACGGGCAAAATGTGCGCCCTGTCTTCCGGCAGCTGCATGGTGAGCTATGGCGACACGCGCGTTTTGTGCAACGTCACCATGAGCGAAAAGCCCCGCGAGGGCATCGACTTCTTCCCCCTCAGTGTGGATTTTGAAGAAAAACTGTACTCTGTGGGCCGCATCCCCGGCAGCTTTATGCGCCGTGAAGGCCGTCCCGGGGAAAAGGCCATCCTCACGTCCCGCGTCATCGACCGCCCCATCCGCCCGCTGTTCCCGAAAGATATGCGCAACGATGTGGCCGTGGTGATGACGGTGATGAGCGTGGACCAGGACTGCAGCCCCGAGATTGCCGGCATGATTGGCACCTCCATCGCCATTTCCATTTCCCAAATCCCCTGGAAGGGCCCTATTGCGGGCGTTATCATGGGCCTTGTGGACGGCGAGCTGGTGGTGAACCCCACGCTGGAGCAGCGTGAAAAGAGCGATTTGAACCTGACAGTGGCCGCCAGCATGGAGAAGATTGTGATGATTGAAGCGGGCGCCAACGAGGTGGACGAGCACACCATGCTGCGCGCCATCAAAGAGGCCCATGTCGAGATCAAAAAGATGATCGAGTTCATCAACGGCATTGTGGTGGAAATTGGCAAGCCCAAAATTGAGTTCCAGTCTATGGAGCTGGATCACGACCTGTTCGAGGCAGTGAAGGATGAATTCCTGGACGACTTCAAGGCCGCCATGGATACCGACGATAAAACGGTGCGCGACGCGCGCCTTCTGCCCATCCGCGATAAAATCAGCGAAAAATATGCCGAGCAGTGGGGCGAGGGCACCATTGAGGAACTGATGTACAAAATGCAGAAGTTCGTGGTGCGCCGCTGGCTGCTGGATGAAGGCAAGCGCGTGGACGGCCGCGGCATCAACGAGATTCGCCCTCTGGCCGCCGAGGTTGGCCTCCTGCCCCGTGCGCACGGTTCCGGCATGTTTACCCGCGGCCAGACGCAGGTGCTGACGGCGGCCACTTTGTCCGGCATGCGCGATGCGCAGATCATCGACGATATCTCTACCGATGAAACCAAGCGCTATATGCATCACTACAACTTCCCGCCCTATTCCGTGGGCGAGGCCCGCGCGCCCCGCAGCCCCGGCCGCCGCGAAATTGGGCACGGCGCCCTGGCCGAGCGCGCCCTGCTGCCTGTGCTGCCCTCTGTGGAAGAGTTCCCGTATGCCATGCGCCTTGTGTCTGAGGTTCTGTCCTCCAACGGCTCTACCAGCCAGGCATCCATCTGCGGTTCCACGCTGGCACTGATGGACGCCGGCGTCCCCATCAAGGCGCCTGTGGCCGGCATCTCCTGCGGCCTCATCACCGAGGGCGACCGCTGGATGACCATGCTGGACATTCAGGGCGTGGAAGATTTCCACGGCGACATGGATTTCAAGGTGGGCGGCACCCGCAACGGCATCACCGCCATTCAAATGGACATCAAGGTGGATGGCCTGACGTATGATATCATCGAAGAAGCTTTTGAAAAATGCCGCAAGGGCCGCCTGTATATCCTGGACGAGATTATGAAGCCCGTCATTGCCGAGCCGCGCGCCGAGCTTTCGAAATATGCGCCGAAGATGCTTACCATCAAAATTGATGTGGATAAAATCAAGGATGTCATCGGTAAGGGTGGCAAGGTGATTCAGGAGATCTGTGCCAACTGCAACTGCAAGATTGACGTGGAAGAGGACGGCAGCGTCTTCATCAGCGCCATCAATGTAGAGGATGGCGAGCGCGCCCTGCACACCATCAAGACCATTGTGGAAGACCCGGAGATCGGCGCCATCTACAAGGGCCGTGTGACGCGCCTGATGACCTTTGGTGCCTTTGTGGAGATTGCCCCGGGCAAAGAGGGCCTGGTGCACATCTCGAAGCTGGACACCAAGCGTGTGGAAAAGGTGGAAGACGTGGTTGCTGTAGGCGACGAGTTGCTGGTGAAAGTGACGGAGATTGACCAGCAGGGCCGCATCAACCTCTCCCGCAAGGATGCTTTGGCCGACCTGGCAGCCAAGCAGAAGTAAGCTTTGCACAAAACTTATCTAAGAAGCGCCGCATGCCAATTGGCATGCGGCGCTTTTTTGCCTTTTCGGCAGGCCATAGAAACATTTGGGGGCCTGCTGTAAAAAACGGGCCGCCCGGCGGCCTTTTGCAGGCTTTGTGTCACAGGCTGTTTTGCGGCATTTTTCTTGTGGCCCAGATGCTGTAATAAAGGTGGCAGTGGGCTTGCCCCGCCGCCGGGATGTAGAATGGAAAGAAGGGAATGAGATGCTGCAAGGAAGAAAAAGAAAAGGGTTGTGCGCTGTGGTGCTGGCGCTGGCGCTGTGCCTTGGCCCTGCGCCGGCCGCAACAGCACAGGCAGAGCCCGCACCGCCGGGGGAACGCGGGCAATTTACGGTGGAATATACGGTGAACGGCACCCGCTGGCCAGATTGGACGTTCACCACGCAGGCCGAAACAGCCGCACAGGCCCTGGCCGCCGCGCCGGACCATCTGCAAGAATTGGGCACCGGCTATGAGAGGCTGCCTCAGCCACAGGCCGAGGGGAAAACGGTCATTGTGGCCTACCGCACGAAAATCTGCCTTGCCAGCACGCTTGTGGTGCAGGCCGGTTATTACGATGAGGCCGGCAACCTGGTCGGCACGGCCGTGCAGGAATATGCCGCACCGGCCGGTGAACGGGCCGTTATTGATTATTTAGAGGGCACATGGGAGGGGGAAGAGTACATACCGGTAAGCCTTACCCTGCAGGCCACGCCTTTTGCAGACAGCGATTCTACCTCCGAGGCGCAGCTTGCTCTCACCGACAGCCTTTGCTGCGGGGAAGGGGTGCACTATGTGCTGCTGGCGCGCCTGGAACGGCGGGCGGCCTGCCCGGCCGCCCGGCTTTTGTGCGAGAACGAGGCCCTGCAGGCCATGGTTTCCGGTGCTGCCCAGGCCGGACCAAAGCCCGCGGCCCATTCACTGCGGGTGGCGGCCGGCGGGGCGCTTTGTGCCTGAGCGTTGGCCGGTTCCCCAAAAACAGCCGCACTTGCCCGTCCGTGGCAAGAAAATATCTTGACATTGCTTTGCAAATGTGCTATTATAATCAAGCACCCAAACGGGTGCTGATATCGCGGGGTGGAGCAGTCCGGTAGCTCGTCGGGCTCATAACCCGAAGGTCGTAGGTTCAAATCCTGCCCCCGCAACCATGTTGTCTTAACAAAAAAGATATAAGACCGAAAAACCCCGTAAACAAGCCGTTTACGGGGTTTTTTCGTGCCCAAAATTAAGCTCCAGTTTGAAAGATATTTTTCGCCTATTTCGGGCTTTGGTGAGGACTTGAACTAACGACTACCGATTTTGAGGCTTATTTCGACCGGTTCGGATCGTTTTTTTCGCATTTTGACCCGCCGAAATTGTAAACAAATTATGAATTTTTCAAAATAATCTCAGGTGGCTGGTTAGTTCTACCCGATTGGCTCCCAAGAATCCCCTTTTTTGAGAAAAAATATTGTAGAAAAAATCGGCTTCTTTTTGTTTAGGATGCCGAAAATATAAAATTACGACATTTTTAAGCGCCTGCATTGGATTTCTCCAAGCAGGCGCATTTTTAAAAAAGTATATAATCGGCATCATAGGGAACACCATGGGCATCAAGAAGCTCCATCAATTCTTTTTCCTTAGAAGTCGATTCCGATATTCTATGTATGACCCGCATAAAAACCTCCAAGAAATTGAAAAGCATGAATTTTACCATTCTATTTTTCGGTTATTAGCGAAAATTTATAATATGTGGTAGGTGCATCGTCATGGCTACAGATCAGGATTCCCCATTCGTCTCCCAGCAGATATGTGTTGTAGGCGGTTTCACCTTCTAAAAGCACAGCGAAGCAGTCTGGCTCCCGCAGATAGATGATTGGCCGTTCGGGAGTGAAGTTCCTCCACGTCACGACAGACCGATTGGCAGCCGGCAGATCTATAATATTTGAGGAAAAGAGCAGTTCTTCCTCTGCCAACAGACTATCAAGGCTCCATATCTGAATCCCGGAGAGAACATCTTGGAAATAAAGCTTCAATCGGCTGTTTATGCGCTGGCTCAAAAAAGAGGGAGCCTTCCCCTGTGGGGCATGAAGGAAGCGATTGCAGGGTTTCAGCACATTAGAAAAGCGAGTTATATGTTTGGCTGGGATTGGAACTATAAATTGCCGGATATGGGAATTTGGCGTGAAGTTTACCTGGCTGACAGGTGGTATGCGGGATTGGACGATGTGAGGATCGTGCAGATGCACGGGCTCAACAAGGTGAACCTGCGGCTTGAAGCCGGGGAGATACCGTCCGGGAGCGAACTGGAATGGCGTGTATATCACCCGGATGGGACCATAGCGGGCGAAGCGGAGGAAGTGCGCGCGCGAACGATCATAACAATTGAGAACCCCTGCTTTTGGTGGCCGCGCGGATATGGGGAACAGCCGTTGTATCGGGTGGATATCGCGCTGAAACAGCGCGGTGAAATATTCTGCCGACGTACGATGCAGGTCGGCCTGCGCACGGTGCGCTTGAACGAGGATGCGGACGACTATGGAAACAAGTTTCAAATTGAGATCAACGGCGTCCCTGTTTTTGTCCGGGGAGCGGACTATGTCCCGCAGGACAGCTTTGCAGCGAGAGTTGAGAGCGGTCAGATACAAAAACTTATAGTAACCCTGTTGGTTTCAACGTTTTTTGCCTATGGAGTTTCCCGATTCAAATTTCGGGGACGGAAAATGGTTCTCCGGCTTTTGCTGGTATCGCAGATGTTTCCGCTTGTACTGTTGATTATTCCGATATTTACGATTTTTATCAAACTGCAGATCGTCAACACCTATTTATCGTTAATCATTGCCTACCACAGGTTCCCCAAGCAGGTGCGCTTTTTCCACTCGGAGCCGACGTATGACTTTTTTACGCCGTGCATGGAGGAGGGCTTCGACGCGGCGATGCTGACCGGTATGCACGCGATGAGCGGCGGAGAGGATCGCGGGTGCTGGCGGCACACGGTCTCACCGCCGCCGCTTTCACGCGCGTACTCGGCCATCGACACGATGTGGTTCAACGGGACGCCTGTGGGCGAGACGGGTATCTTTGCCGCGTTCTGCGGGGTGCACGGCGTGCCGCTCGTGTATGTGTCGGGGGACGCGTGGGCCTGCCGCGAGGCGGAAAAGCTGATCCCGGGCGTGCAGACGTGCGCCGTGAAGGAGGGGAAAAGCTTTTTCAGCGCGCTCTCGCTGCATCCGGCCCGTGCCGCCGAGCTGTCGGCGCAGACCGCGCTGTGCGCTTTGCACAACCCCAACGGCGTAAAACCCCTGACCTTCGCGCCGCCGTTCGTCGTGCGCACGCGCTTTGCGTTTGCGCACAGGGCCGCCGATGCCATGCAGGCCATCCCAGGAGCGCGGCGCGTGGACGAGACCACCGTGGAGATCACCTATGAAAGCGCCGCGCAGTTCCGCAGGGAGATCGGCTGTCTGCGCGCGCCGGAGGATGAACTGCATCAGCGCGACACGGGATTTGAGCGCGTGACGGGTCTGCTGACGCGCTACGGGCCCGAGCCGTACACGGCCTGCCCGTCTTACGGGTATCCCGTGCAGGCGGATTTTGCCGCGGCCAACTGGGGCGAAAAATAGGCGCCCGCCGACACAAAAGGCGCCCGAGGAAAAGAGCTTTTTGAAAACAAAAGCACAAAACCGCCCCGGGACACATTTCCCGCGGCGGTTTTGTGCTATTTTGGGGGATCCGGGTAGGTTAGATCATAGCCGAAGTTACGGCGATGGAAAGATACTTCGACTGTGCGCTGGCGCTGCGCGAGGTGAGAACGATCGGCACCTGCGCGCCCAGCACGATGCCCACCTGCTGCGAGCCGGCGAGATACCGCAGGCCCTTGTTCAGGATGTTGCCGCAGGCGATGTTGGGCACGACCACGATGTCCGCGTTGCCGACCACCGGGCTGGAAAAGCCCTTGATCTGCGCGGCCTCGGGGTCCATGGTGAGATCCATGGAGATCGGGCCTTCCACGATGCAGTTGGCCAGTTCGCCCGACGCGTTCATCTCTTTGAGCGCCGCGGCGTCCACGGTCTCGGGCATTTTGGGGTTCACCTTTTCGAGCGCGGCCAGCACGGCCACTTTCGGGCACTCGTAGCCCATCGCGCGCAAAGCGCCCACCGCGTTGCGGATGATGGCGGCTTTTTCCTCCAGCGAGGGCTGGATCAGGATGCCGGCGTCGGTCACCACAAGCAGCTTGTGATAGGCCGGCAGCTCGTTGATCGAGATGTGCGACAATGTGCCGCCGCGCCGCAGGCCGGTGTCGCGGTTCAAAACCGCCTTGAGCATATTGGACGTGTTGAGCAGGCCCTTCATCAAATAGTCGGCCTTGCCCTCGCGCACAAGGGCTACCGCCGCGCGGGCGGCGTTGTCTACGTCCGGCTCGTGGATGAGGTTCTCGTCGGGCAGCTTGAGGCCCAGATCCTTGAGGATGTCAAGCATTTTGGGCTTGTCGCCGATGAGGAACGGTTCCGCGATGTTCTCGTTGTACGCGCGGCACGCGGCCTCAAGCACATGGGGGTCGGTGGCGGCGGCCACCGCAAGGCGCTTGCGCTGGCCGCGGCTGCGCACGTGTTCCAGCAATTGGGGGATATTTTGAAATTCCATGGCAGTCACCTCAATCGGCCCACATCTCTTCGTCGGTCAGCTGCGGCGCATTGGGAATGGTGTAGGCCATTTTTGTCACGTTCATCAGATGTTTGTAGCTGAGGTTTTCGGAGATGCTGTTGTTGCCCCACGAGCCGCAGCCCAGAGACAGCGTGGGCGTGAGCCCGTTGGTGAGCGTGGAACCGCCCGCCGTGGCGCCCGGCGCGTTGACGATGATGCGGGACACGGGAAGCTCGTTGCCCGCGCGCGTGAGGTGCTCTTCGTTGTGCGAGTAGATCACGGCCGAGTGGCCCGCGCCCTCCATGTTCAGGTTGGCAAGGATCTGCGCCATGCCCTCGTCAAACGTTTTGTATGTGCAGAAGGCCTGCACGGGGCACAGCTTTTCTTTGCACAGCAGCTCGTCTTTGGCAAGCTTTGTGACGGGTACGACCAGCGTTTTGGTGGTCTCGGGGACCGTGAGGCCGATGCGGCGGGCGAGCTCGACGGCGCAGATGCCCACGTTCTGCACGTTGAAGCCGTATGTGCCGTTGGGGTTCAGCTTGAACAGCAGCTCGCGCAGAGCCTGCGCGGTGGCCTCGTCCTCAATGATGTACGCGTCCGCCCGGCGCAGCGCGGCGAGGAAGACGTCGCGGTCCTGCTCGGGAACGGTGACGAACTGCTCACAGGTGCACGGCACGCCGTTGTCGCGGATGCGGCTGTCGGTGACGTTGCGCGCGATGGTCTCGTACTCGTCGCGGCAGTCGGTGTCGACGATCACCTGCACGTTGCCCTGGCCCACGCCGTACGACGGGCGTCCGCTCGAATAAGCCGCCTTGACCATGCCGGGGCCGCCCGTGGCGACGACAACATCGGCGTCGCGCATGAGCGTTTGCGTCAGCTCCATGGAAGGCTCTTCGATGCACAGGAACAAATCTTCAGGCGCGCCGACCTTTTTGAGGGCTTCACGCACAAGATTGACCGCGTGCGCCGTGCAGGCCTTGGTGCGCGGATGCGGCGCAAACACGATCGAGTCGCGGCATTTGAGCGCGTACATGCCGTTGCCGCCCACCGTGGAGGTGGGATTGGTGCTGGGCGTGATGCACGCGATGACGCCCATGGGCTTGGCAAAATTGACGATGCCCAGGTCCTCTTCCACGCTGATCACGCCGACGGATTTTTTGCCTTTCAAAAACTGATACGCCACGGCCATGCCGTTTTTCATCTTGGCGATCTTGGACGGCACATTGCCCAGGCCGCTCTCGGCCACAGCTTCTTCGGCCAGCATTTCGGCGTTGTCATAAATGGCGCGGCCGCACGCTTTGACCAGAGCGTCCACCTGCTCCTGCGTGTAGTTTTCGATCTGTTTCTGCGCGGCGCGCGAGCGAGTGATCAGATCCTGAATAATCATTTCTGCATCCATGGTACGATACCTTCCTTTCCCATAATAAAAAATTACTGAAAATAAAATGCGTTATGCGTCTTGTACGTCCTGTCCGAACAGAATGGGGGCGATCTCACCCCGCAGCACGCGCAGAGCGCCCAGCGCAAGCGCTTCGTTTTCAAATTCGCCGGGAACGATCTTCACCGGTGCAAAAGAGCCGACATAGGAAGTGATGGCCTGCGTCATCTTTTCCGAGTGGGCGATGCCGCCCGTGATGATGATGGCGTCCACTTTGCCCTCGAGCGTGGCGCAGCACGCGCCGATCTCCTTGGCGATCTGCAGCGCCATGGCCCGGAACACAAGATCCGCCTTTTCGTCGCCCTGCGCGATGCGCTCTTCCACTTCCTGCATGTTGTTGGTGCCCAGATATCCCATCACGCCGCCGCGCCCGCGCAGCATCTTGAACACCTCGTCCTTGGTGTACTGGCCGGAAAAGCAGATGTCCATCAGCTGCCCGTTGGGCACGGAACCCGCGCGCTCCGGTGTAAAGGGACCGTCGCCCTGGCCCACGTCGTTGACATCGATCACGCGGCCGTTGCGGTGCGCGCCCACCGAGATGCCCGCGCCAAGATGCGCCACGACAAAGCGGCATTCCTCGTATTTTTTGCCCATCGAGGCCGCCACCTTGCGCGCCACGGCTTTCTGATTGAGCGGGTGGAAGCGCCCCAGCCGCACGATCGCCGGCGTGCCGCTCAGGCAGGCCTCGGGCAGCTTTTCGTCCACGGACGTGGGGTCTGTGACATAGATGGGAAGATCGCGCCCGTCCAGCAGCTTTGTCGCGACCGGCAAAATCAGCGGGATGCCGTGCACCGGCGGTTTGTCGGGGAAATAGATCTCGAGCGTGCGCTCTTTGAGCGCATCGTTCATGAGATAGGTGCCGCTCTGTTTGGCCTCACGGATATAGCATCCGCGGCACGCCAGCGCGTCCATGTCATCCATCGACAGGCCCAGCTCCTGCAGCCAGGACATGATCATACCGGCGCGATAGTCCACCTGCTCGCGCGAAGTGGGGTGCGCGGACATGTCCTGCGGACCGTGGCGGAGCGTCTTTTCGGCAAAGCACGTTTCGTCGCGGTAGACGGCTACTTTGGTCGAGGTGCCGCCAAGGTTCAATACAAGAATCTGATACATATGCAATACTCCTTTGACTCGGAATTTCGGTGGACAGGCTCGGATGCGGCCCGCGCAAGGTTTACAATCCCGGGGCCAGCGATTATAATAGAAACAAAACGAAGCGCGTCGGCTGACGCGATATTTTGTGATTTTCCGCATGGGGGGCGCCGCGGCCGGCGGCGCGAAACGTACACAGGGGGGAATCGGATCCATGCACGTGAATTTTCGTTCTTTGCACAGGGCGCTCGCCGAGCTGGACCCTGAGCTGCGCGGCAGCGGCCGCACGGTTTTCTTTAAAGAATGCCGCGTGGTGCACGAGCCGGAGCAGCTGAAAAATGTACAGAGCGAACTTGTGATTGTGCCTGCGCAACTGGTGCGTGCCGTGCACAGCCTGCCTGCGGCAGCGGGGTATATCTGTGTGAACCAACCGGGGCAGAGCGTGCCGGAGGACGCCGTGCCGAACGACACGCAGATGCTGCTTGTGACAAGCGAGCTCGCGTTTGAAACGCTGGTGCAGCGCGTGAGGGAATGCCTGCTGGCGCCGTACCGGTATGACGAGATGAAAGAGGGGCTGCTGGACGCGCTGGCGAAGGGCGAGAGCCTGAGCAAGCTGTTGGGCCTTGCCAGCCGGTATATGGGAAACCCGTTTGTGATCTTTGACAACAACTTCAGTGTGCTGGCGCACTCGATCCCCGACGACATGGAGATCCCGGAGGCCAGAAAGGTGGCCGAACGGCGCAGCGCCAACCTGGATGTGCTGATAAAGCTGCGCGACACGGGAGATCTGGGCAAGATCCAGAACGACGAGACGCAGCCCAGTATGACGAACCTGCCCAACGGCTATCAGAAGATGACGTGCGCTTTGTCGGTGGGACACCGGCACATCGGCATTTTGTGCTATTACAACTATCAAAAGCCGTTCTGCCCCGAGGACGAGGAGCTGGTGGACTATGTGCGCCGCATCGCGTGCGCGTATTTCCAGCGCGGCAACTTTAATCACACCGATCTGTGGAGCCCGTGCGAATACTTCGTGAACCAGCTGCTCAACAACGACTATACCGACACGTTTGTGGACCAGTTTAAAGAGCGGCTGGGCCTGAGCTTTCCCGCGCAGATCACGGCGCTGCTGATCAGCGCGGCACCGTCGGAGCGCAAGCGCAAAAATGTGCCCACCACGCTGATCGCCCAAGCGCTGCGGGGCTGGTTTTCGGGCGGATGCATCTGCGTTTTGGAGGACAGCGTGCTGTGCCTGTGTGCTACCAAAAAGTGCGACGAGGCCGCAAAGCCCGAGCTGTGGGCGGACATCCGCGCCTTCCTGAAGGAAAACCGGCTGTTTTTGGGCATGAGCGACAGCTTTTCGCGTTTGAGCCGGCTGCAGGAGTACTATGCGCAGGCCGACCATGCCCTTACGACGGGCATCGCGTGCAATCCGCAGGATATGGTGTATCCGTACCGCGCGTACACGCTGTACCATATGATCAAGCTGCTGGCGGAGCACGGCGATGTGATGCGGTTCTGCCACCCGGCCATCGAGACGCTGCGGGCGTACGACAAGGAGTACAAGACCGAGTATCTTGAATGCCTGCGGGTATACCTTGAATGCAACGGAAGCATTGCCGACTGCGCACAGCGCTATTTCATGCACTACAATTCGATCAAATACCGCCTGAAGGTGATCCAGTCGGTGTGCGGCGTGGACCTGCGCGACCCGAACGTCTTTGTACAGCTGTATCTCTCCTTTAAGATCCTTGAAGTGGAGCAGAAAATGGAGGGATACGACCAGACAACTCTGCTGAATTTGAAGCTTTTGGACAGCCTTGAGTGAAAAAAGGGTACAAAAAAGCAGGGCAGAGCCGTGAGAAGCTCTGCCCTGTCTTACTTTATGCGGGGAGAGCGAATCGGTTATACGGATTCGATGTGCTTCTTAGATAAAGGTCAGAAGAGCGCGGATGAACATATCGCCGCCCACGATCATCAGCACGACATACACGAACTTGAGGAACGTGTCGTGGTTGATCTTCTTGTGGAACACAGCGCCCAGATAGAAGCCGACGGCCGCCATGGGAACGCACCAGGCAAGAGCCCACCACATATGCTCGGTCCACTGACCGGTGAGGTACTGGTTGACCATGTTGAAGCAGGTGTTGATGATGATCCACACCCAGGTCATCGTGGCGCGGAACGCGGATTTGTCTTTAACCGAGTAGATGGTGTACACGGTGACCAGCGGGCCGCCGATGTTGAACGCGCCGTGCACGGCACCGCCAAGAAGCAGGCAGCCGTAGCGGAACACTTTCATGCCAATGCCTTCGGGTTTGTCTTCCTTTTCTTCTACTACAACATCGCCCTGTTTTGCCTTGCGGGGCTCAAAGACGAATTTCTGCAGGACGCCGCGCAGCGCGATGCAGGTGACGATAAAGCCGATGCAGACCTTGGCGGTGTTGGCCGAAATGCTCAGGAACAGGCGATGGCCGACGAGAACGCCGGGGGCCATGAGAATAACGATCTTGGCAAGGTCTTTCCAGGAAACCTGTTTGAAGGCCTTGATGCCCAGGACGTACAGCATGGGCATGGTGATCAGTGTGCCGAACGGAACGCCTTCCGCCGTGCCCAACAGACCCGTGGCCACGGGAGCCTGGATAACGGTGGCGCCGAAGCCGGTGCAGCCCTGTACAAAGTGGCTGAAGATCTCGACGAGGCCGATCCACAAAAAGTTAAGTTCGAACATGATGTGCAATCTCTCCTCAAATTTTGAAAATTTTGGAAAATGCTTTCCCGCCGGATGGCAGCGGGAAGCAGATGCAGTGCTCTTCACTGCCCGAGAGAGCGGCGCAAGGTCGAAAAACAACCAAAAACGCCTAAAATCGCCAAAAAAGAACAATGTTTGATCAAACGAAAACGGAAGCGTCGCTTCAATTTACAACATCATACTACCATGGCGAAATGGGGGAGACAATGTCGAATAAGATAAGAAAAAGTTGCGAGATTTTCAATCTTTGAAAATCGCCTGTCAGGCGGAAAGACACCCCTCAAAAAGCAGGATGAAAAGACATACGCTGCCCAGCGCCCCGACCGCACCGGCTGATACGAGCCCGGCCGCGAGGTCATCGTCGCCGCCCAGCTGCTGCGTCATGGTAAACGACGCCGTGGCCGCCGGCGAGGCGAAAATCGCCAAAAGTGTGGCGAATTCCACGCCCCGAAAACCCAGCGCCGCCGCGATCGACAGAAAAACGGCGGGAACCGCGATCAGCTTGCCCACAACGCCGACCAAAAGGGCCTTTCCCTTGCCCTTGAGCCGGCCAAGATCCAGAAAGCCGCCCAGAGCGATCAGAGACAGAGGCGAGGCCACCTGCCCGACGGCATCCAGCGCGCTGACGACGGTCGCGGGAAACTGCAGACCGACCGCCGCGCTCAAAAGCCCCAGCACGCCGCCAAGGACGAGCGGGTTGCGCACGATGCTTTTGACCATGGACCGCACGCTCACGGTGTTTGTCTGCCGCGCGGCATAATACTCCAGCGCGATGGTGGAATAGATGCCGTAAAGCGGCAGGACCAGCGCGACCATGAGCGCCACGATGCCCAGATCATCCGGCCCGCACAGTGTGGAAGCCACCGCGTAGCCGAACACCGCGAAATTGCTGCGGCCGATGCCCTGAATGAGAACGCCCCGCCGGTTGTCATCGTGCTCCAGATGGGGCACGATGACAAACAGCGCAAGGAACATGACGGATACCGAGACGACTGCGAAGACCGCCAGCGGCAGGCGAAACACGCTTATGCCGCCGTGATAGATGTTCATGTACATCATCACCGGCAGAAAAACGCGAAACACCAGCGCGTTCAAATCGCGGGTCAGAGGGCCGTTAAGCAGCCCTCTGACGCGCAGGAACCATCCCAGCGCGAGCTGGAACAGGATAGGAAACACGACCGTGGCGGAAAGACGCAGACTTTCCATCGCAAAGACCTCCCGGCAGACGAAAAACGATCAATCGAACGAGAACTCCGTGCGCTCGATGATGTCGCGCTGCAAATTCACGCCCAGATCCACGAAGTACGCGCTGTAGCCCGCCACGCGGACCAGCAGGTTCTTGTATTTCTCGGGGTCTTTCTGCGCGGCTTCAAGCTGTTCGCGCGTGATGATGTTGAACTGGCTGTGCATGACCTTCTTGTCGATGATCATGTCAAGCAGCGCGATCAGGTTGTTGCGTCCGGTGATGTCCTGCACGCAGCTGGGGTTGAACTTCCAGTTGAGCAGCGTGCCGTTGCCCGCGCGCTCGTGGTCCAGTTTGGCCACGGAGTTGAGCATCGCGGTGGGACCCTTGATATCGTGCGAGGCCACGTGCGTGTGCACCGCGCCGATGCAGTCGGATACCGGCTCGTAGGCCTGGCGTCCGTCGGCCGAAGCCCACTGCACCATGCCGTGAGGCACGTTGCCGGCCACCGAGTACACGCCCGGGGCATAGTGGCCGCCGCGCACGTTCGGGCGTTTCTCCACATACTTGCAGTACGTGTCGAATACGAATTTGGCCAGCTCGTCGGCATAATCGTCGTCGTTGCCATAGTGGTGGACCTTGTCGCTGTTGACCAGGCGATACAGCGTCTCGTAGCCTTCCCAGTTGGCCTTCAGCGCGCTGATCAGCTCTTCAGCCGACACGCTCTTCTCGTCGAACACCAGCTGACGGATCGTGCAAAGGCTGTCCGCCGCGGTGCCCAGAGCAAGAGCCTGCGGGCCTGTGAGGTTGTACTTCGCGCCGCCGTTTGTGACGTCGCGGCCGTTGGTGATGCAGTTGTCGATCAAAAGCGACAGGTACGGCAGCGGTTTGTATTCCTTGTGCACCTGCTCGATGGTGTTGATCGAGGAGATCATCAGGTCTACAAAATACTTCATCTGGATGTCGAAGGCGTTGAGCACTTCGTCGAAGGACTTGAAGTCCTTGAGGTAACCCGTGTGCGGGCCCATCTGCACGTCGTCATGCAGCCATTTGCCGTCGTTGATCGCCAGCTCCAGAACGCGCGAGACGTTGAAGTAGGTGGCGTCATGGCAGCCGTACTCATAACCCGCGGCGTCGATCTCCACGCAGCCGACCACCGTGTAGTCACGCGCGTCTTCGAGGCTGTAGCCCTTGCCCAGGCCGGCCGGGATGGCCACTTCGTCGTTGAAGATCTTCGGTTCGCCGGTGCCGATGCGGATCGAGTTGGCAACCTTGACCTTCAGCTCCCACGGGGTGTTCTTGTGCATACGCACCGCCATCCACGGGCTGATCAGACGCGTGTGGTTGCGCGCGTCAAGCACGAGGAAGGTCAGGTCATTGGTGGCATCGAGACCACGGCGGTCCACGCCGCCGACGGTCATGCAGTCGCCGCCAAGGCCGCGGCCGGAAGCCTGCTTGACAGCGTTTTTGTCGCGCAGCTTCTGCATGCCGGTGAGCTTGATGAACGACAGCTCAAGCAGCATTTCGATCTCCTGCTTGGTGGCAATGCCGTTTTCGATGTCGTGTTTGTAGAACGGATACATGAACTGGTCGAAGCGGCCGTACGAGATCGACTGGCCGTTTGCCTCGGTGACCACGATCGCGGTGCCCAACAGGAACAGCTGGATGGCTTCGCGGAACGTGCGGGGAGGCTCGGTGGCGATCCAGTTGCACACGCGGGCGATCTCCTCGAGCTCGGCGGCGCGCTCGGGCGTGGCGGTCTTGGCCTGCTCAAGAGCCAGATCGGCGTAGCGGCGGCAGTAGATGCCCGCGGCGTCGAGCGTGATGAGCGAAGCCTGATAATAGTAGATCTTCTGCAGATCATCGGGATTGGTGCGGTCCATCTTGGCCAGCTCGGCCTCGACGTCCTTGCGCAGCCCGCCAAAGCCCTTGGACAGCAGGCGGCGATAGTTGGGGCTGGTGTGGCCCACGCCAGCGCGCAGGATGATCGTGTTTACAAACAGGCCATAGCCCATCTGCGATGCACGGATCTCCTCGTCGGTCATGCGCGCGCACGAGAAGTCATCGACGGTGTTGTCCTTCCAGAAATCTTCGATGGACAGAAGATTCGCTTCCTGCTCTTTGGTCTGCGGAGCGTACTTCTGCATCTCGCGCATATGGAACGGATGCGTGCGGATCTCGTCGGTGACCCAGGCGTACGAGAATTCGGGGAAGATGGGGCACGACTTCATCGGCGCGCCGTTTCCGCATACAAGGATCTCGCCCGGATAGATCTGGATATCGACGTTTTCCAGAACGTACTTAAGCGTTTTGGCGACCTTGATGATCTGCGGATCGGCACAGAATTTTTTGTACGCTTCGGTGACCAGCATGGCGCGCTGATCGTCGACCGTGTACGGGGTGTCGTGCAGCTGTTTGAGCAGCTGGTTGGTGCGCTCATAGGGAGAGAAGTTCTCGCCCAGCGCGGATACGGCAATACCATATTCCTTATCATACGGATCATTGCCACAAGCCTTTAAAACGGACATTCCAATGCCTCCTTACAAAAATTTTATGTATGCGGATTTTCGTCGGACAGCCCGGCGATGGGCTTTGTGCTGCCGGCGACCGCGGGGAGCCCGGCCTGCGTCATCAGGCCCACCAGCTCATGGATGTGCTGTTCAAACTCCTTGCGGTCGGGTTCCTCGGTCATCAGATAGGGTTTGCCCAGAGAGGTGTATTTTTCCTCTCCAAGGCGCCGGAAGCGCAGAAACTGGATCTGCACCGGCTTTGTCTGCATCTCATTGAGAATGAAGTCCCGGATGCCGAGGATGTTTTCCTGCGAGTCGTTGTGGCCCGGGATGATCGGAATACGCACGATCATGGGCCGCCCGGTCTGCGACAGGAATTTTGCGTTTTGGAAGATCAGCTCGTTGCCCTGGCCTGTAAAGGCCCGATGACGCTCCGACGAGATGTCCTTCAGATCAAAAATGTACAGATCGGTCAGGGGGACGGTCTGCGCCAACCGCTCGGGCGGCACGTGAAGCGCCGTTTCGACGCACGTGTGCAGGCCCTTGGCCCGGCACCGGCGCAGAAGCTCCATCAGAAAGTCGAACTGCATCAGAGCTTCGCCGCCGTTGAACGTGACCCCGCCCCCCGAGCGCTCCATCAGGGGACGGTCGGCCAGAATCTCCTCCATGACCTCGTCCGCGGTCATTTTGACGCCCCAGCTTTTGAGTGCGTTGGCCGGGCACGCGTCGGTGCAGCGCATGCACCGTATACAGCGGTCGCGGTCGATAGCTTTCACAAACCCGTGTTCCTCGCGCACGATCGCGCCTGTGGGGCAGGCCTGCGAGCACAATCCACAGTGCTCCAGACCGATGCATTTTGTGATGTACACGCCCGGCTCACGGCGCGGATCCTGACTTTCCGGATTGCTGCACCATTTGCAGTGCATCGGGCAGCCCTTCAAAAAGATCTCGGTGCGGATGCCGGGCCCGTCATGTACGGTGAAGCGCTGGATATTGAAAACAATGCCGCTTTGCTCATGCGCGCTCACGGGGATCCCTCCTAACAGTCAGCTGTTGTCCTGGCAGTCGATCAAAACCTTGACCACGTCGCCGCCCGACGCGCACAGCTTCATGCCGTCTTCTACTCCGCTCAGCGGATACACGGCGCTGATGAGCGACTCGGGATCGAACGTGTTGGCCTGCATCATGGACAGCGCGTCCTCATAGTCCTTGGCTTCATACACGCGCGTGGTGATGAGGTTGACTTCTTTCATGAACAGCTCGCGCAGGAACACCTGCATGGGCTTCGGATACGAGGCGACCAGCACGATGCGCCCGCGCGGATGCGGCAGGTTCACCATCGTGTCCAGCCCGGCCTGCGAGCCGGAGACTTCGAACACGATGTCGGCGCCGTCGCCGTTGGTCTCTTCGTACACATATTTGACAAGGTCGGTCTCGCGCGGGTCCACCGCGTCAAAGCCCATCTCGCGCACCTTTGCCAGACGGATGGGGTTGGGCTCGGAAACGACCACGCGCGCGCCGCGGTAGCGGGCGACAAGCGCCGTCAGAAGGCCGATCGGGCCGCCGCCGATCACGACGGCATACTCGCCGGATTTCAGTTCCCCGCGCGATACCGCGTGGCAGCACACGGCCAGAGGCTCCACAAGGGCGCCGTGCTTGAGGGAGATGGAGTCGGGCAGATGATGCAGCGTGCGCTCGTGCACGGTCCAGTAGTTCTGGAAAGCGCCCTCCGACTCGATGCCCATGAATTTCAGGTTTGCGCAAACATGCGAATGGCCGGCTTTGCAGGCCACGCACTCGCCGCAGTAGTCGAGCGGGCGGATGACGACGCGGTCGCCCACCTTCCACGCGGTGACTTCGCTGCCCACCTCGGCGATGGTGCCCGAGCACTCGTGGCCCACGGCCTGCGGCAGATGTTTGATGCGGTAGTCCAGCCCGCCGTCATAGATGTGGAGATCGGTGCCGCAGATGCCGCAGTAGGCGATCTGAACCCGAACCTCGTGGGGGCCCGGATGCTTGATCTCCACGTCATGGACGCGGAAAGTGCCGTTGCCTTCATAGAGATTTGCTTTCATGAATCATCGCTCCTTTTCTGATTTAGGTTCTTTATTTTTTTTATGATTTACCACCATTTGATCATTTCGGTGATCTCATCCTTGATGGCGACAAACTCGGGTGAGCAGATGTCGCGCGGATAGGGCAGGTCGATCGTGCGGATCGCCTTGATGGAAGTGGGCTTGTTTGTCAGCACGATGCACCGCTCGGACAGATATACCGCCTCTTCGATGTTGTGCGTGACAAAGATCAGCGTGCTGTTGGTGTCGCGGCTCAGCTTGAGGATCGCGTCCTCAAGATGAAAGCGGAACTTGATGTCAAGCTGCGCATACGGCTCATCCATCAAAAGCAGATCCGGGTGGAGCGCAAAGCTGCGGCCGATCACCACGCGCTGCTCCATGGAGGCCGAGATCTCGTGACAGTATTTGTTCCGCGCGTCCTCCAGCCCCAGCATCTTGATGATCTCTTCGGTGCGCTGCGCGATCAGCGGGGCGGGGAACTTTTTTTCCTTCATGCCGAACTGGATGTTCTGCTCCACGGTGAGCCAGGGAAACGCCGAGGACTCCTGAAACACGAACGCGAGGTTCTGCACCCGCGGGTCCATGGGCTTGCCGTCGATACAGATCTGCCCTTCAGAGGGCTGCCACCAGTTGCTCAGAATGTTCAAAAGCGTCGTTTTGCCGCAGCCCGTCGGCCCGACGATGGACAAAAACTCTCCCGGACGCACGTCAAAGGAAATGTCGTTCAAAACAAGAAGGTCATCAAAGCGCTTTGTCAGCCCGCGCACTTCGATCTTGGCCTTATCCATGCTGCGTCCCTCCTTTTTCTCGCCCGGAGTCCAGAGAACTCTCGGACAGGATCCGGCTGCGCAGGCGCAGCACGTCTGCGTGCGACAGGCTGCGCGGACGAGGGATGTCCCCAAGGTCATACTGCGCGCAGATCGACGCGGGGTTGCCGTCCAGCACAAGGATGCGGTCTCCCACTAAGAGCGCCTCGTCAATGTTGTTCGTGATGAGCACCACGGTCTTTTTCTGCTGGCGCCAGATGCGCAGCAGCTCCTGCTCCATCTGAAGGCGCGTCTGCGCGTCGAGTGCGCCGAACGGCTCGTCAAACAGCAAAAGCGGACACTCCTTGGCATAAGCGCGCGCGATTGCCACGCGCTGCTTCATGCCGCCCGACAGCTGGCGGGGATATTTGTCCTCAAAGCCCTCAAGGCCCACAAGCTGCAGAAACTCCATCGCCTTTTTGTTGCGCTCCTCGCGCCCGACGCCCTTGAACTTCATCGGGAGAGCCACATTTTCAAGGCAGGTCTTCCACGGGAACAAAGCGTATTTTTGAAACACCATGCACAGATCTTCCGTGCGCAGCGGCGCGCCGTCCTCCGTGCAGATGCTGCCCTCGTCGGGCTCGATGAGCCCCGCGATGGTCTCCATCAAAACGGTCTTGCCGCACTGGCTGGGCCCGAACAGGACAAGGAGCTCGTTGTCACGGATGGTAAAATCGACATTTTCCAAAACGCGGTGCATCTGACCGGCTGTGACAAAACCCTTGCTGATGCCCTTGACGTGGATGCTGCCTAACCCTACCATGGACACACCACCTTTTCCATCTTCGAGAACAGAGCCGACAGCAGCGCGCTGATGCTGCCGATGAAGATCAGCGCCACAAGGATGTTGAGCATGTTGCCGGTCTCCATGCTGCGGATGATCAGATAGCCGAGGCCTTCGCGCGCGGCGATCATCTCGGCCGCGATCACGCACACCCAGCCCGAGGAGAGCGCCACCTTCATCCCCGCGAGGATGCTGGGGAAGATGCCCGGCAGAACGATCTCAAGCAGCAGTGCGCGGCGCCCTGCGCCCAACACGCGCGCCGCTTTCAGATAGGTGGGATCCAGCGACGACACGCCGAACAGCGTGTTGACCACAAGAGGGACAAAGCACCCGATGAAGCAGATGGCGATCTTGGCCGTCTCGCCCACGCCGAACCACATGATAATCAGCGGGATCCACGCGATGGGCGGGATGGGGCGCAGAAGCTCGAATACAGGATGTACATAGTCGTAACAGATGCGCGACCAGCCGAACAGGATGCCCAGAAAGATGCCTATCACACAGGCGATCACATACGCGATCAAAACCCGGCGCAAACTCGCCCACACGTGCACAAGCACGCTCGTGCCGGAGGCGGGCATCAGCATCTTGACAAGCGACACCGCCGTCTGCGCCGGCGTGGGGAACATCTCCGGATTGCACAGCGCAATCAGCTGCCACGCGAAAAGAAAGATCAAAATGGACAAAACCGGCAGAACCTTCCACCACCGCGGTTCCCGGCCGCTTTGTGAAACTGTGTTTTTCATTTACGATCCCCACTTTGTCAGGCGTTTTTCCAACATGGTGAGAACCACCGACAACAGCGCGCCGGTGCACCCGATGGTAAACATACCGGTGATGATGATGTCGGGCTTGATGAGAAGCCGGCCCATCTGAATCATATAGCCCAGCCCGCGCACAGAGGCCATCATCTCGGCCGCCACCAGCGCGGCCCACGCCGTGCTCAGCGACAGCCGCACGCCCGTGAACAGGGTGGGGAGCGCATAAGGGATGCAGATGCGCGTAAAAATGCGCCACCGGCTCATGCCCAGACTCTGGCCCACGTGGATGTAGTTCTGCGGCGTGCGCTGGATGCCTGTGTACGCGTTGATCACCACCGGCACGATCGCCGACAGGAAAATGATGAAAATGCGCGCCTTGGCGTCGATGCCCAAAAGCAGGGTGATGATGGGGATCCACGCGATGGGCGGAATGGGCCGCACAAGCTCAAAAATGGGGTTGATCAGAAGATAGGCCGGGCGGTAATATCCCATGGCCAGACCGGCCGGAATGCCGATCAGGCACGCGAGGAGAAACCCGCCCAGCGTCACCGAAAAGCTGGCGATGAAATGCTCGCCCAGCGTGGCCCCGTCGGGACGCGGGTCTGTGAGCTTGGTGAAAAATGTCTCGATCACCTGCGAGGGAGGGGAGAGCTGCTGCGACGAGAAGATCCCCACGCGCACCACGAGCTCCCAAATGAGAAGAAAAATCAAAATGCCTGTCAGATGCTTGACCCAGCTCGGACAGCGCTGTTTGTGTGCCTTCTTCATCGCGCATCACCCGGCGTCGTCCTGCGCGGCGCGCAGAAAGCTTGTGTCGAAAATGCCTCTCTCTTTCAGGGCGTCCCACTCTTCCTGTGAGATGCTGCCCTGGTCGACAAAGAACTCAATGATCTCGTTGATATACTGCCAGGCGAGGCTGTCGCCGTCCTCCGGCTCGAAAAATTCCAGCGCCTCGGTGCGCGTATAGAATTTTTTGCGCTCGATGAACTCCACCGACTCGTCCTCGGTGACGGTGACGTTGTTGTCGTTGAGAAGCGTGTACGCGTGGCCGGCCAGATAACTGCTGTCGTCGGGGTGGCTCTCCACCGCGTCAAAGTATGTATTGACCCATTTTTGGATGAGCTCGGGCTTTTCTTCGATGGCCTTCTGCGAAGCAACGAGCACGCAGGGCGTGTAGGCGGGGATGTCCGGCCCGTATGCCGCGCGCACCCAGCCCTCGTCGGCCGCGGAGAAGGAGGTGGGGTCCCACAGCGTCACGATGTCGCCCTGACCGGCCTTGAACGCCGTATAAGCCTGCCCGACCTCCATGTTGATGATGTTGACGTCGTCCTCCGTCAGGCCCATCAGCTCAAGGAGCGTGAGAAGAATGAAATGCGAAGTGGTGGCCACCGGGCACAGAATGGTCTTGCCGCGCCATGTATCCGCGTTGCCCAGAATGGTGGGATATCCTTCCACCTGGCCGGAGATCTGCGCGATATCGCTGTCCGGACGCACCCAGAATTCCGTGGACGCCTCCATCAGCACGAACGCGATGATCTTGGCGTCATAGGCGATGTTCGCCATGATGGCCGGGGGCGAGCCCATCGTGGCCACGTCCCACTCGTTTGCACCAAGCGCCTCGTTTTGTGCCGGACCGTTGGCATACACCGTGAAATCCACCGCCAAACCGGCCGCTTCGTTCAGGCCATCGACCTCGGCCGCATAGGCGGGGACGCCCTGGGCGGTGGTCTGCAGCGAAACGTTCAGCACGTCGGAGTCGCTCTGTGCGCTGGAACATCCGGCAAGCGGATAAACCATGAAAAGGCTTGCCAAGACAATGCATATGATGCGCACAAACCTTTTTTGCATACGGATCCCTCCCTAAAAATGGTTCAAAGCTATAATAATATATTATAATTTTCAAGATCAGCAAAACAAGAAAGGCTGTATTTTCAGTTTCTGAAAAACCGGAAGAAATTTCCAAAAATCAAAGTATGACAAATATTTCGCTAAGACGGATATAATTGAACGAACCCGAAAGCAAAGAGAAAAGCTTTCCGGCTTTGTATAAAAAAATCCAAATCCAATGGGAAAAAATGGAATCTTCTGGTTCGTTTGCCCAAATGGAAAAGAAAAAAGCGCTTCAAAACAAATCTTACAAACAAAAGCAAAAAATGAAGGTATAACAAAGAATGAATGACAAAGAAAAAACAGAGCGTGTCAGATTTGATAAAAATATATCTTGCAAATAAAAAATATCATAGATATTGACAAAACTCAAATACAAATATATTATAAAGCAAGATAATAAAATGTTATGGAGGATAAAAATGTCGCTGCAATTTCGAATCATTGAGATTGTGTGTGCCGTGGCGCGCCTGGGAAGTTTTTCCAAAGCCGCCGAAGAGCTGTATATCAGCCAGCCGGCATTGAGCCAGTACATTCAGCGCGCCGAGAGCGAACTGGGCTATCCTCTGTTCGTGCGGGAAAAGGGGAGCTGTACGCCCACGCAGGCGGGCAAGATCCTCGCGCAGAAGGGGGGCTTCCTGCTGCAATACAGGGACGATCTTCTGCGCGACATGGCCGTGGCCGCCAGCCTGCCCAGCGACGTCGTCCGCTTCGGCATGGCAAACGGCTATACGCAGCGCTATTTTTCCGACACCATCCAGGGGATTTTGGAGTACGATCCCCACATTCACCTTGTGCCGGTGGAGGATTACACCAACCACCTGATCGGCATGATGCACCGCCACGAGGTGGACATCATCCTCGCGCCGATCCCGCCGAAAATCCCCGGCATGTGCAGCCGGCTGCTGCGCCGTGAGACGCTGTTCATGGCCGTGCCCGACGGGCACCCGGCCAACGATCTGGCCGTGTGCGAGAACGGCGAGATGTACATCGACCTCGTCGAGGCCGTGAAGTATCCGTTCGTCATGGTCAAGGATGCGCCGCGCTTTACCGATTTCTGCGATTTCTTTTTTAAGGAGGCCGGCGTCTCGCCCACCGTGGTCTTTCAGCCCGACAACTGGACGGCCTGTGACCTGATGGTGGCGGCGGGGGTCGGGCTCAGCCTTCTGCCGATCGTCACCGCCGAGAGCTCGCAGAACAGCAACCATTATTATCGGGTGAAAACGCGCTATCCCGATTACAGGATCCTGACCATCAGCTATCTTGAGGACCAGCCGCTCACGGATACGATGAAGCGCGTCGTCAAGCAGATCGAGCGCATGTTCGGCGATGATCTGGTGGGCAAAAAGCTGGAGGACCTGGACTATCCGCTGTCGATTCATAGCGTGTGACGGATGCCGGGCGTCAAAATAAAAGGAGCTGCGCGCCGGGCGCGCGGCGGACAAGGGGCTTTATGAACCATTTTTTTAAACGATTCCTGCGCTCGAGCCGGCTTTTTATGGAGCCGGCCTTTTTTGTGCTGGTCATGGTGCTGCCGGCGGGGGATCTTTCGCCCGCGCAGCGCGCGTCCGTCGGCTGCGTTTTGTGGATGGGATACTGGTGGATCACGCTGCCCGTGAGCGCCGCCGTGACGGCCCTCGTCCCGGTGTGCATCAACGCGCTGTTCCATGTCCTGCCCATGGAGGAGGTGATCGGGTGCTATTTTTCCGAGATCGTCGTCCTGCTTTTGGGGGCGAATTTCATCTCGCTGTCCTGGGAGGAGACCGGGCTGGACAAACGCCTTGCGATGAAGGTGCTGTGCCTGATCGGACCGCGCGCCGAGCAGCAGATCGTCGTGTGGTTTTTGCTGTCCGTGGCGCTCTCCATGTTTTTGCCCAACGCCGTGGTGTGCGCGATTTTGATCTCGATTGCTGTGTCCATGCTCAAATTTATTTTTGAGGGGGACGTCCTGCGCAGCCCCGTCGGCCCGCTCATCCTTGCGGTGACCGCGTGGGGCGCGGGCATCGGCGGACTGGGCACGCCGCTGGGCGGAGCGATGAACCTTATCGCCGTGGAGTACCTGGAAAAGCTGTCGGGACGGGAGTTCCTGTATGCGGACTGGGTGGTGCGGCTGTGCCCGGTTTTGCTGGTGCTGTCCGCCGTGAACATGGCGTATTTTATGGCCATTTGCCCGCGCGGTGCCGCGCTGGGCGGAACAAAGGAGTATTTTGTGCGGCGGTACCGCGCCCTTGCGCCCATGGACCGGGACGAGATGTGCAGCCTTGTGCTGTTTGCGGCTGCGGCGGGGCTCTCGTTCGCGCGCGGGTTGTTCGCCGGGCAGCTGCCCGCGCTCAAGCCGGCGTATATCTTTCTGATCTGCGGCATGATGACCTTTTTTATCCCCAAACGGGACGCGGCGCCCATGCTCACCTGGGCGAAAGCGGAAAAAAGATCGAGTGGAGCCTGCTGTTCCTGTTTGCGGGCGGCCTTGCCGCGGGCGGGATGATCAGCCGGTCCGGCGCGGCCGGCGTGATCGCCGGCGCACTGGCCGGAGCGCGCTTTACCGGGGGCATGTGGATGGCGCTGGCGCTGGTGGCCTTTACCGTGGCACTGGCCGAGATCGCAAGCAACACCGCGGCCGCCGCGATCTCGCTGCCCGTGGTCATCAGTGTGGCCGAGGGCCTGGGGCTGGATCCCGTGCCCTATGTGTTCCTGACGGCGGCGGCGTTCAACGTGGCCAACATGCTGCCCACGTCCATCCGCGCCATCCCCGTCGGGTACGGCCTTTCGCCGTCGTATCTGTTTAAAAACGGCCTCGCGCTCACCGTCCTGGACATCGCCGTCATCACGGGCATGGGAGTCTGGCTGCTGCTGTGACAGCCTCGCGCGGTCAATGCGCGCGGATTTTGGCGCAGAGAAAAAAGCGCCCCGCCCATACGGCGCGCGCTCATAAGCATGGGATCTGATTGCCGCAGGGCGGTATGGCCTTTCAGCCATGCCGCCCTGCCTTTTCTTTGCCGTCCCGCGGGTCAATCGGTGGAGAGAATTCCCCGGCGCAGCCTTTGCCGCGCGTGAGGGCCCGCATCTTCCCGATCCGGTATCGCGTGCGCAGCAGGCCGTCCGCACCCTTCCGGCGCACCGGCTTTTTCAAGTGTTTTTGCACCAAAAGCCTGCAACCCTCCGCGGTGTATTCTGTGCCGGCGGCGGAAAAGCGATGAGGACGCGTTCGTCCGTCTCCCGAATTTTTTGTACGGTCCCCGCGCCGGTCATGCCGCTCATATAAATATCGATCAGCAGCAGGTCGAATTTGCCCGGGCTGAATGCTTTCAGCAGCGCCTCGCCGCGCCCGGACAGGGCGCAGACGGTAGAGATCGGGGCCCGCTTCAACAGGCAGATCCGATTTTCCCGTTCCTGCGGCAAACCGTCGCAGACGGCAAGCTGCAGTGGTTCCATAGGGTTTGCTCCCTCCTGATTCTTCATTCCGCGACGGATGCAAAGAAATGCCAATTTGTTAAGGCCCGATTTTGACGCAAACAGCATTTTTCGCACTGGAAATTGGCGCGCAAATTTGATAATTCTGTATATAGTATAAAAACCAACATGTCCCAAAAAGAAAAACCTGCCGCCTGTGAGGAGAATTTTCAGGCGCCTCAACACAGATGCGGCGGCTCTCCCCGGCCCTGTGCCGAGACGGAGCGGAGCGCATGGAGCAGCCGGGCGTCCTTTCAAGAGAGAAGCCGGAAAAGCTGAAGGGCTTCGGGCTATCGGAACAAAAGGTCTGCCGTTGGCTGCGGCGGCCTGCGCCAGGTAAGAGAAGCACGGACACGATCGTAAGGGGGCGGATGCGCCCCTGCCATAAGGGGGAATGAAATTTGAAACGGAACCGGAATCGCCTGCCGGCGTTGGTTTTGGCAGGAATCATGCTGCTTTCCATATTCGGCGCGCCTTTGTATGCCGAGGAGCCGGAAACGGGAGCAGTCACCGTATGCCCCCATCATGTGCATGATGAGGCCTGCGGCTATTCTGAGGACAGCCCCTGTACCTTCGACCCGGCGGACTGCGAACTCTGCAATCCCATCAACGGCAATGAAACGAAGGGATCGCAGGCCCCGGCGGAATGTACCTGCCAGACCCCTTGCACCGAGGGCAGCATCCAGTCTGACTGCCCCGTCTGCTCAGCGGAGGGAGCGGCCCTGGCGCAGGTCTGCAAAGGGAAGGAGCCCCGGCAGGATGAACAGGAGCAGTCTGCCCCGGCAGCCGGTCCCGCCCTGCTGTCCGCTGACGGAGAGGGCGGCGTGGCCCCCCAGACCGAGGAATACGACGTTACGGTTACTCCCGCAACGGTGGATTTCGGAACTGTGAATGCGAGTGACCTTGGCGGGAGAAAGCAGGTTACCGTTACCAACACCGGCAATGTGACCAATACGGTCCGCCCGCCGGAGAGCGACGCCTACACCATCACCGGCGTCACCGGGTTTGAAGAGGGAGTAGCCCAGCTCCTGTCCCAGGAGACCGCCAGCTTCACCGTCCAGCCCATGGCGGGCCTGGCCGTGAAGGAGTATAGCGGCGACCTGAGCCTCTCCGGCAGCGGGAACAGCCAGGTCACCATAAACGCGACCTGCGTCTTGAACGAGGGCCAGGCTGTGGTGACCGAGGCTCCCCAGCCGTGAAGAACCTGAAATATAGCGGCAGCGCCCAGGCCCTGGTGACGGCAGGCACCGCCACCGGCGGCAAGCTGCTGTACAGCCTGGATAAAGATGGCGAATACAGCGCCGACATCCCCACCGGCATCGATGCGGGTACTTACACCGTCTGGTACAAGATGAAAAGCGATGACAACCACGGGGAAATAGCGCCCGCTGCGCTGGAAGTCACCATCGGAAAGCTGCCCGTGGAGCTTAAATGGAACGAGCCCACCGAATTTACATATGATAATCAGAACCATTCCGTCACCGCTGTTATCACCAACCTGGTGCCGAACGATAATGTCACTCTGAGCTACAACGGCAATACCGCCGCCAACGTGGGCGATTACACGGCTACCGTCGCCCTCGGCGGCGCCGACGCCGGCAATTACACTCTGGACGGCGTGCCCAACGCCAGCCTGGAGTGGAGCATCAAGGGCGTGGACATAACCTATGCAGCGGTCGATGTTAATAATAGCGGCCTCGTCTATGACGGCAACCAAAAAAGGCCCGATGTCACCGTGCGCCTGAACGGTGTCTCTTTGAGTAAAATTACTGATTACACCGTGACTTACAGCAACAATATCAATGTGGGCACTGCCACCGTCATCATCACCGGCGCCGGCAATTACTCCGGCAGCACCACAGGATATTTTGAAATCAGCCCCCGCACCCTCACCGTCAGCGGAGCCATCCTGGGCCCCAAGAGCTATGACGGCACCACCGCCGGCACGGTGCAGAGCGTAGGTTTTGACGGAGTGCCTGCCGCCCATGCCGCCCTCGTCCCGGGCGATGACTACAGCGCCGCGGTGGAGTATGACGACCCCAATGCGGGCTCCCGCAAGACTGCCACCGTCACCGTGACCCTGAACAACAAGAACTTTACCTTTGCGAATGGGGAAAAGACGGCAACCTACCAGCTGGAGAAACAGGTCATTACCCAAGCGGAGACACCCCCAACCCCTGCGTCCGGTACCCTCTACGTGAAGAACAACTTGAAAAAGACCTATATCTATGATCTGAGTGCATTGCTGCCCGCTTTGGACAGCGGCAAGACCCTGGGCGCCGTGGGCTATAGTATAAATGGTGAAACACTCCCGGATGAATACTACTCCGCAGGTGCGACAATCCATGATAATATCCTGTCTCTGACCATCCAGGAGGTCGATACCATAGAAGAAACGTGCATTGGTACCATAGAGGTGACCATTTTCAGCACCAACTATGCGAATATGACGGCCACCATCACGGTGAACAGCACAAACCAGCTGCTGCCCGCCGTGACGGCAGAGGACTGCGAACGGGATTACAACGGCAAGGCTGTGACCCCGGAGGAATTGACCCTCAGTGCCCAGTTCCAGGGCGATAACGTGCCGGGCAGCTGGACCTTTAAACAGGCTGCGCCTGTAAACGCAGGGAACCATATGGCGACGCTGATCTTCACCCCCGACGATCAGGAGATCTTCGGAACAGTGGAAACCATCGCCCGGGTGACGATCCGCCAGCGGAATGCCGTTGTGGGCCTGCAGTTGGATCCCGGCAACCGCATTTACGTGGGTGACGACCTGCCCAAAGCAGTCCTGACCTTCTCCGGTGTGCTGGATGGCGAAAGCATCGCCGCTGACAGCTTCACGCTGGTCGGTATGCCATCGGATTCCTCTGTCGCCAGGGAGTACGCCATTTCGCTGAGCGAGGATTCCCAGCAGGCGATCCGTGACCGGGCGAGCAACTACAATATTACCTTTACGGGTGCATGCCTGAGCATCCTAAGCAAGGGGACGGAAGTTCCGCCCTCGCAGGACGAAGAAAACAACCGTCTGGAAAAGACCGAACTGACCGAGGTCCCCGAGGCACTGAAAGAGGCCGGGTTTAACACGGTGGAGCAGATCAAGGAGACCATGTATGCGGCAGCCGTGAAGAAATTGCCGGGCGTTACCCTCGAGAACACGATATTTTGGGATATCACCCTGCTGTACAGCGAGGACGGCGGCAAGACCTGGATCGAAGCTACCGCGGAAAATTTCCCTGCAAACGGTATCACCGTGACCCTGCCCTACCCCGACGGCACCAACGCCACCGACTACGACTTCGTGGTGACCCATATGCTCACTCAGGCGATAAACGGGATGGAGCCCGGTCAGGTGGAGACCCCTGCTGTGACAAAGACCGGCAACGGACTGCAGTTTACAGTGAACAGCCTCTCGCCTGTGGCTGTCAGCTGGAAGGCCGTCTCGAAAAATGATGACGGCGTTACCGAAGGCGGCACGACCGTAAGCGACACTGCACCTGCCGTGCCCCAAACCGGCGACACCAGCACCCCGGCTCTGTGGGTTGAGCTGCTGATTCTCAGCGGCCTGTCCCTGGGCGGCCTCACGCTGTTCCGCCGTAAAAACGGCAAAAACAATCCGGCTTAAAAAAGCGGCGCCTCCTTATCCGTGCCCTTTCGCCGGCTTTTGCGATGTATTCTGTCACAAAACGCCTCCGAGCGCGTAATGCGTTCGGAGGCGTTTTGGCTTCAGCCCGTTTGTCAGCGGCCGAATGGGTCGGTTCTGCCTGCTTCCTTATCGATATTCGCCTAACGGGCGGGGCGCTTTCTTGCATCCCGCGGCGCGCACGCCGCCGGGCCTGGCGCAACTCAGGAGCACAGGAGCGCGGCGCTCTCGCGCGCGGGCCCGGCGCAGCAAAAGGCCGGGGGGAGAAAATCGCCGCCCGCGCGCCGCGGCGTGCGCCGCCCTGCCCGCACGCAGGGATTGGCCGGAACGAGCACCGCCGCGATCCGCGCGGGAAATGCGCGCGCGTGCCGCTGCCCGCGCCCCGGGGCGCGGAGCGCCTTGCGGACGGCAAACGCCGCGTCGCACACGGCGAAAAGCAGCAGCGTGAGCGCCGCGGCGCTTGCGGCGCCTGCGGGGATCCGGGCCGTGAGCGCGCGGACAGGCGGGTGGATGACCCGCACCAGCAGCACGGAGAACACGCCCCAGCACACGGTGGCCGCCGCGCAGATGTGGCCGTGCAGGTTGAACCGGGCGCGGCTGTAATCCCAATAGCGCACGCCAAACAGCCTCTCCATGGAAAAACCGGTGATGTATTCGAGCGCGGTGGCTCCCGCCGCCCCAAGCAGGAACACCCGCGCGGCGCTTTGCGCGGCCGGCAGCGTGAACAGCAGGATGGCCAGCGCGCCGAACCCGTACAGCGGGAGCAGCGGGCCGGTGAGCAGCCCGCGGTTGACCCATCGGTGTTCGCGCACCGACAAAAGGCTCGACTCCCACACCCAGCCCAAAAAGGAGTACAGAAAAAAGAACGTGAGCCCTTGTGTGAGGGCGGGATGGAAAAGCGCCATGGTGTCACCTCCAAGGGCATGAGCGGTCAGTTGGACAAAAAGAGAACGGTTTGTTCCATGGCCTCAAGCGCCGCCGGCAGAGGGAACATGACGAACACATGCCACATCTGCGGCCAGCACTGCAGCACACAGGGCACACCGGCCTCGTCAAGGCGCTGCTTGAGACGCGCGGAATCGTCGGCGAGGATCTCGTGCCCGCCCACCTGGATCAGCACGGGCGGGAAGCCGCGCAGGTCGGCGAAGAGCGGTGAGAGCGCGGGGTCCTGCCAGCCGCCCCGCGGAGCGTATGCCGCGCGTACGGACTCCACGATCTATGATCCTTGGGAAGTGATTGATCAGGACGGAAAAAAATGGCGGTTTGTATATGACGGCAGCATCAAGGCTACCATGCGGGATGGCCGCCGCCAAATTCCTGCAACATCGGGCATCTATAAGGTCGAGATGAACTCGCCAAAGTTGAGCTACGAGGAAATGGGAAAGCTGCAGGAGGTCGTGCGAGCACTTCGCCATGCTGGAGCGGTGGTCAATAGTAGCTGCGGTATGCATGTCCATGTAGACGCCTCCCGACACACACCACAAAGTTTGAAAAACGCTCTGTCCATCATGTACTCCAAAGAGGACATATTGTTCAAAGCTCTCAACGTGAATGAGGCCAGAGTGGAACGCTGGTGCCAAAAGGTGCGGGAACCCATGCTGGAAAAAATTCGCAAGCTCCCCACGAACATCAGCATGGAGCGGCTGAAGCGGGAATGGTATGGCGGCAATGACGGAAGCTACGAGCATTACAACTGGACACGGTACTATGCACTGAACTTGCATTCAGTGTTCTACCGTGGGACGTTGGAATGGCGATGTTTCGAAAGCACCCTCCATGCAGGCAAAGTCCGGGCGAATATCACGTTGGCTTTGGCAATCTCCGCACAGGCGATCAACCAGAAGAAAACACTGATGCGGAAAACGGAAATTTCCGAAAATCCAGCCTTTACGTTCCGTACATTTCTGTTGCGCCTCGGACTGATCGGACCTGAGTACAAAAATGTTCGAGAGCATCTGCTCGCCAATCTGCCCGGTGATCGGGCTTGGCGTTATGATCGTTCCAACTATCCAAGCCTGACTGGTAGGCACAGAGAAGAAAGATAGGGGGTGAAGTGTTGAGCGAGAAACTGTATTTTGCCTATGGTTCCAATATGAACCTGGACCAAATGGCTTTCCGCTGTCCGGAAGCAGAGGTCGTAGGGGTGGTTCGTGTGGATGATTACCGCCTGACCTTCTGCGGTAGCAGCTACGCCGGTGTGGCAACGATTCTTCCTCAGCCGGGAAGCCATGTTGACGGTGTCCTCTGGCGCATTTCCGAAGCAGATGAAAAGCACCTGGACTTCTACGAAGGCTTTCCTCGCCTTTACGGGAAGGAACCTATTGAGGTGACCGACCACAATGGGCAGAAAATGACCGTCATGGTTTATACCATGAATTCGCCATTCAAAGAGTGTCTGATGCCGCCCTCTGAAGGGTACTTAGGGGGTATCATAGAAGGCTGCTTCCAGAATGGACTTGATCCCAGTCCCATCAGAGAAGAAGCCTTCCGCCTTCAGAAAGAGAAGGAGAAAACAGACACTACCCACAACCGAAAAAGCAAAAAGGTCAGCCGAAAGGATCGTTGACCCCAACATGTGAAATATTGAAAGGAGTGGAACCCATGTATAAAACTTTGATCGCAGCTATGGTTCTGGCCTGTCTGGTTGGATGCGGGGCTCAGCCGAGCGAATCGCAATCTGCATCGAGCAGCTCTATGACCCAGTCGGAAGCCACCTCAGACAGCCAGCCCGAAGGAAACAGTCAGGTCACACCCACACCGTCACCTGCAAGCAGCTCAGAAGATACCTCGTCTGTAGGCAGCCAGCCGACACAGACGCCGGAGCCAGTCCCCATGTCAGAGCCAACCGAAAGCACTGAGCAAACTGCTGATACCAGTGGATCAGATGTCGCAACGGCGGCCTACGGTGCCGTGCCCTTTGAACTTGCAGCCGGCACAGACAAATGGTGGTACATCGATTCCAGTGACACTGCCTATTGGGCGGTTCAGGAAAACATCAACGCTATCCGGGCTGAAGCCGGATTGCCTGCACTGACGATGGACGAGTCGCTGAGCGAGGCGGCAAGTGACCGATGCGAAAGCTTCGTGGCCGGTGGTGCCTTTGACCACTCAGGCATGACGACCCGCAGTGAGATCTGCGCAAGAGGCCCGCTGCGTTCTGCAAGTGAGGTTTGCAATGCCTGGAAAGACAGCCCTGACCATTACGCAAACATCATCAGCCCCGACTTCACCACCATGGGAGTCGCCTGTTGGTTCTGCGATACCGCAGATGGTCAGTACACCTACTGGACTGTGACCTTCGGATAAAACCACAGTAGAAGGATGAATACCTTCTGCAAGAAAAAGAATCACGCAAAACAGCCTAAGCACCTGCAATTCGCAGGTGCTTTTTTTATTGGAGGTATTGATGAAACAGAAATATAAATTGCGGCACCGATTCACGGCGCTGCTGATGGCATTCATGCTCTGCCTCTCCTGCTTTGCCGCACCCTCCGCCTTTGCAATGGAGAGCAGCTCCTCGGAGCCTGCCTCGATGAGCGAGGCGAACTCGGCAGTGGAGTCCCAATCCACGCCGGAGAGCGCAGCTTCTGTCCCTGAAACTGACAGTGAAGCATTGAATACTACCCAAGATGAGACCACAAGCGACATTCCTACCGACGAAAGTGAAGTCGAACTGAGCGCCGAAGCTCAGTCGTTCATTTCCGCCGTAGATGCGCTTGACCGAGAGAGCATTCTTGCTGCAGTCAACAGCTGGGCGCTGGCAAGCCAGGCCTGGCAGAAGGACAAGGAAAATCCGGATCTGATTGCAGCACTGGATGAAGCTACAGTCGTCTCGGATGAAGCAGCCGCCCCGGTAACCGCTGCTGAAGATCTGTACCTGTCCCTTTCGGAGGAGGAACAGGCAAACGAAGCAGTAGCGGCTGCGTATTCCGCGCTCGCTGCTTTGGTTGTTACCATGCAGGCGACCGTTGAAAACCCGTCTGTTCCGAGTGAAGGCGATGGCGGTGACGATGCCGGATCTCCTCCCGATCTGGAAGAAATCCACCAGATGTTGTATGGTGATCTTCCTGATGCGCCCACAGGCAGCTATATGGGCAGATATGGTCTTCCCGTTGCTACCGGCGACACCAAAATCGGTATCAGCTACTGGAACGATGACCAGTCGAACGCCATCGGCTATATGGATCCCGAGGCGCTGAATTCGGATGGCCTGTCCATCACCGTTCCCCGGCAGGCCGGTGAGTCTTTCGCCATCGTGCCTATTTTTGTGCAGGTGGAATATCCTGCGAATGGCAGCTCCTCGCAGATCATCCTGCCAGAAGATGTAGTCCTGCTGGACTATAACGGTTCTGCCGCTGATGAACAAACTGCGGCGAAACTGTTGAACGCCAGCTATGAGGAAGCATCTGCTGCCACGACTGGCATTTATGTCCAGGCGGATCACGATTTCACCGTGACGTTCCGCTACACTGCCCCGGATGGCACCAGTCTGGAAAAGAACCTGATTGTCCATCTGGAAGGTGAAACGGCGACACAGGCAAAAGTCAATGGAGTCAGCACCTACGAAGCACGGCCGGAGCCTGCGGTGAAAACGGGCAAAATCACCAGTGTGCAGAAAGTAAATGGCTCGTGGCTCATTTGGTTTAATGGCCAGGAAGCATACTGCTGCACCCACGGTGCGCAGGGAAAGCCTAACGGTTGCCCCACCTACAATTATTCTCACACGTCCATCGTAACGGCGGCCCAGTACACGCCCGGCGACCATTATAGCAACCAGGTGAACATCTGGGGTGGTTTGGGGCAGCTGTCTCTCGGTTTGATGAGTGCCGATGCCTCCATGGACACTGCATACGACGATGTGCAGCGTTGGATCATTGCCAACTATCCTGACAGCATTCCCGCGCAGAGTTACATCCGTTCCTTCGAGCAGATGCGCAGCGGCGTGTCCACCTTTGCAGCAGACAGCGACTACTACACCTACATTTATCAGCCTCCCATTTCCGGCTGGCAGACTGTTGCACTGATCGGACCTCCCACCGGCAGCATCGACCCGGATGTGCCGCCCGCAGGTGCCGAGTATTACGCCAGTTGGTCGGCTTCGCCCCAGACTGCCAGCGGCAGCTTTGACGCCAAATACACAGTGATTACCGATAAGCAGCAGCTGGAGACCGGAGAAAAGGTAGATGGCGCAACCATCGAGATCGAGCCCATTGAAAAAGGTGGGACAATTGACGGTGGCAGTTGGGCAATCACCCCGGCTGATAAACAGGTGGTAACCACGAGTGGCCACACAATGGATGATGAGTTCCAGAGCACCGGCGGCGACGCCAGTGCCAGCTGGAGCCTGCATTACAGCGTGACCAAGACCTCCACCAGTAGCCGAAGCGGGAGTGAGGGTCCGTATTCCAGCCAAGCTGAAGCCGATGCAGCAGCGGCCAGTGCCAAGGCCCGCGCAGAGTCTGAACTGCGGGCCGAAGCCCAGGGTATGGTGGATCGAGCTATCGCAGCGGCGAAAAGCCAGCTGGCAAGCATCGAATTTCGATTTGATGAAACCGTAATCCCGGTAGGCTTTGAGTTTTACGACGGTGAGCATGGCGGCAGTCAGACGATTTCTGTTCCCATGGATAGCGCCAAGGACTACCTCATGCGCAATGATGAGTGGAGTCTCCAGGTCAACATCTCCAAGGTTGACAGCGAGACCGGAGAGCCGATTGCAGCAGATGCAGAGTACGAAGTGTTCGAATGGGATACTGTGACCCAGCAGTATATCCCCTTCGGTGGGTACAATCAGTATTCCGTGGTCCGTAATGAGGACGGCACCTACTCCGTGGCCAACGGTACTGACTACGGTACGGAGTTCGATACCAGCCGAACTCTCTACTACACCCAGCGCAACGAAGGCAAATTCCTTATCGTGGAAACAAAAGCTCCCGATGGTTACTTCGGTGACTGGACGGACATCGATCAGCCCGGTGAGGCAGGTACTCCGCTGGGCAAGCGTGCCTACTATATTGAGATTACCAAGGATAATGACGGCAGCGTGATCTGGCTGGATAACGCCAACTACAATGCCGACATCGCCACCAGTTATACCGGTGGCACAAAGCTGATCTTCGACGGACGAGAAGCCACCGTAACCATTTATGATCAGCCGCAGGATGCTGGCCGCACCTATGTGACTGACAGCACCGGCCTCGCAAACAACGAGGACAGCTACACCATGATTCCCCAGGACGATGTGTTCCAAAATGACCGAGTTCTGGGCGAGATCATCCTGGCGAAATCCGATTTGGATCAGCTGCACCCCACCCCGATGTCCGAAAATGGTGAGGACTGGGAAGTACCCGGAACTGCGCCTCATGGCGAAGCCAGCATCGAAGGGGCCGTATACGACCTTTATGCCGCCGAGGATATTCTCCATCCCGATGGAGTGAGCGGTGTTGTGGATTACAGCAAGATCACCTATGAGGATGGAACCCCCATCTGGCACACTACGGTACGCACCAACAGCGGCTGGGATGACAGCTATCTGCCCATCCTCTCCAAAGACCATCTGGTGGCCAGCGCCGAGATCAAAGACGGGTTGCTGGTATTCAGTAATCTCTATCTGGGCAAGTATTACCTGGTGGAGCGAGCTACCGGCCTTGTGCTGCCGGTAGACGCAAGCAACAAGTTCTACATCACTGGGCAGTACCCGCTCCTCGACCGGAAGCTGAAGCCCACCGGTGAATATTCTCCCCTGGAACAGTCCGATGGCGAGTACATTGATTATGTCTACAAGAATCAGTATTCCGCAGTGGCTGAGGGCCGTGCCTTGGATGGTACCAAAACCTATGATGGCTATTACCTGAGCTACGCCGAAGGATTCCTCTGCGATGAGATCAACCATTATGAAACCTTGTCCTATGGCGATGAGTCCGGTTATGTGATTCGGGAGAATGAACACAGCTTGGATGCCGTGCTGAAAGGCGGTTTTGAACTCCGTAAGTTGGTCAGTACCACTGGCCCGGGTAGTCCTGCGCCGAAACTGGAAGGCGCTGGTTTTACCGTCTACCGCATCCCCGACCTGAGTAAGGCGGACCAGTTCACCCGCAACCCAGACGGCAGCTACAACATCCAGAGTGTACTGGACGCTTACCGCAAGGATAACTACGATCCCGACACTCTGAAATACGATTTCTCTGGCGAAGCCCAGGCGATTGCCCGGATGTTCGAAAGCGACACCGAACTGGTGTATGCCTACAATGCGACTCTGACCGAAGCGGGCGATTATGCCAACGGCAGCGGCCTCGGCTGGGTGCCCACCGGCACGACCAACGAGTATCGCCTAAGCGAGCTCTTCACAAACGAGGAAGGGCTTTTCCGGGTGACTGGCCTGCCCTATGGCCAGTACATTGTGGTGGAGACCACGATTCCCAAGGATGTGTTCCAGTGCGATCCCTTTGGTTTCAAGGTGGACAGCACCACTCCGCAGAGCGTTATGTGCCAGCCCAACGGCAGCGTGACCGAACCCAGCAACAGCTACCTGACTTATAACATTCTCGACGAGGAGATGGAAGGTTATCTGAAGCTGGTCAAGGTAGATGCCGAGACCGGCAAGGCTGTCAAGCTGGCCAATACCGCTTTCGCCATCTTCATGCTGCATGAGGATGGCACCAAAGAGCGCCTGTCCATGGTCGATCCCAGCAGTGGCGATCCGACCGAAAAAACCAATGTGTTTTACACCGACAGAGAGGGGCGCATGAAGACCCCCGAAAAACTGCCCTTGGGCCGGTATGAGGTTGTAGAACTGGAAGGCCCCAATGGCTTCTTCAACGATGAAGCCTATACGGTTCAGTTTGAAATCTCTTCGGATTCTGCGTGGGAAGTGGTTGGCAATGCCGTTAACGGTATGGATGAGTACATTCTTACCCAGGAATACATCAACCACGAGACCCTCGGCAAACTCACCATCCGCAAGACAGGTGAAGTCCTGACCGGCTGGGAACAGGACTGGAGTCTGGATATCCTGGACCCCTGGTTCTCTGGTGAAGCATGGCCCGGTAACTTCACCTGGGAGGAGCGCCCGCTGGCCGGCACCCAGTACACCATCACGGCCAATGGAGACATCTATACCCAGGACCGCCAGACCGACGCTGATGGCAATCGTTGCTTGTGGTATGCCAAGGGAGATGTGGTGGCGGTTGTCACTACCGGCGACGGCACCAGCGATATTGCAGTGTTCCGTCCCGGCCGCACACAGGCTACCTACGATTTCCTGTCTGTCATCCATGACAAGGTTGGCGAGGTCACAGTGACACTGCCGCTGGGCAGCTACCATATTGAGGAGACCAAACCTCCCTACGGTTTTACCGGCACCAAGCAGAGTTACGATGTGACATTCCAGTGGGATGAGCAGACCAACAGTGTGGTCATGGCCAAGAGCATTACCGCCATCGATGAGAAGGGCAATGCTGTCACCAGCGAGTTCGAAATCATCACTGCGGAAGATGCTACTGCCGAGTTCACCGAACAGCAGGTCTTGAAGTTCCACAACGAGCGGGAAAAGGCGCAGGTCAAGGTCATTAAGCTGGACGAGAAGACCGGCGCGGCTCTGGCTGGTGCGGTGTTCAACCTGTATACGCAGGATGACATCTACAACGCAGACGGCGACCGCCTGTTCCGAGCCGGTGATCTGTTGGCGACCTCTGCCCCCACGGGCGAGGACGGCACAGTTGTGTTTGACTGTGATCTGCCCATGCAGGATGCCCGCTATGGTGAAACCGATAAGCAGAACAGCGGACGGTACATCATCCGTGAACTGCGAGCACCCACCGGCTACTTCCTGAATGATGAGCCGATGGAGTTCATCTTTACCTACACCGGGGCCAAAGTCCAGGTGCTGGAAAGTGTGTGCAAGAACGAAGGGACCAGCGTGTTTATCAGCAAGCGACAGCTCACCGGCGACGAGGAACTGCCCGGTGCCGTTCTGACGATTCAGGACGAGAAGGGCACGGTGGTACACCAGTGGGTCAGCGGCGACAAGCCCGTTGAGATCCGCGGCCTGGAACTGAACAAAGTCTATACGCTGGTGGAAACCATTGCCCCGAACGGCTTTGCCAAGGCAGAGAGCATCCGCTTCAAGCTGGTACAGCGGCAGGACGAGGATGGTAACCTGCTGCCGGAAAACGATGTGTATGTCTGCACGGACAAAGATTGGCTGATCTTCGATCACTGGACTCTGATGGAAGACGGGACTGTGGTCATGCGGGACGCCCCTGCGCCCACCCCGGATAAGCCGGAGTCGCCCAATCCCGAGCAGCCTGCACCTACTCCTACCCCTGTGCCTCCGGCACCCTCTGTTCCGCAGACTGGCGATATGACCTGGCTGTGGATCGGACTGGGTGTTGTTGCGGCACTGTCCGCCGGTGGCCTGCTGCTGATCTTCAAGCGCAGCGGCACCCACGATGAGGATGAGGAGTCCTGATGCGACACTTTGCTAAGGGCTTCCTTATCGGTACCCTGTGCATCTGCCTGCTGGGGCTGGTTTGGCTGTTTGCTTTCCAGCCCCGGCTGACGGCACAAGAAGCGCAGGATCTGAAAACTCAGTTTACCACCATCCCCACAGATGACCTCTCCGGGGATGGACCGGCTGGAAAAGAAGAACCCCAGCTGGATTTCAAGGCACTGCAAACCAGGTACCCGGACGTGAAAGGATGGCTCACCATTCCCGGCACAGTGGTGGATTACCCGGTGATGCAAAGCAGCGCCCAGGACCCGGAGAAGTATCTCCGGCGAAACTATGACATGAAGTGGCGGATGGCCGGCAGTCTGTTCTTCCAGTATGACTGCATGCCGGACAGCCGGAATCTGGTTGTATTCGGCCACAACATGAATGACGGAACCATGTTCGCTGTTTTGAAAAAGATGGCGGATCCGAAGTTCCGACAGGAGCATCCAACCGCTGTCCTGCAAACAGCGGATGGGACGCATGAATACCGGATCTTGACCGCACTGACCACAGACACGACGCAGCTCCCATTCAACAGGACGCAGTTTGCCGGGGATGAGGATTTTCTGTCCTTTGCCGACAGCATGCTGGCAGGAACCGGCTATATGGCCCAGGCGGGCGACCGACTACTGACGCTGGTGACCTGTGCCTATACCTGGGACGGGGCGCGCACAGTTGTCGTGGCAATCGAACGAAATTGAACCGAAATCGGCGGGGTGTGCAGGCGCCCCGCCTTCTTTTATGAAGGGAGGAATTCATTGAAGCAAGGTCTGCTGGACAAGGTAGCGGAACAGAATCACGCATTTATCTCCAGCCTCCGTATTTTGCCGCACTTGAAATGGGCGGCTTTGCGTGACCTGTACTACCTGAAAGACAAGGAACAGTATCCCCTCAAGGAATGGGAGGAAGCTGTTTCGTATCTGCTGGGCTGCACTGTGGTGTTTCAGTCCTATGAGGAGATCACCAACAGCCTGAAACCTTTTTCGCTTGGATTGGAGTGATGAAATGAAAGTCGTTATGGTAGAACCGGGGCAGTATGCCCGAATCGAGGAGATGGATACCGGCCTGGAATCGCTGCAGAAAGCGGTCGGTGGCCTGATCGACTGTGCGTATCCCTGGGAAGAAATGGTCTGCATCGTCTGCAACGATGAGGGCCTGCTCAACGGGATGCCGCTGAACCGCAACGTGGAGAACTACCAGCCGATTGCCGGCCCGTTCTTTGTGTGCGGGATCGAGGGCGAAGACTTCTGCAGCCTGACCGACGAGCAGGCCCAGCGGTATCAGGCAATGTTCCATCAGCCGGAACTGTTCGTTCCCTACAAAACCGGGCTGATGCATCTGAAGTACGATGACCCCAACCTGCCGGAGGCACCTGACACCCTCAAGAAAGCCTATCAGGAACGCCACGGTCTCCCGGAACTGGGCTTCTGCTCGGTACCGGATCTCAACATGATCATGCTGGTAAAGTACGGCCAGCCGGGTTATTGGCCCATTGAGCATTTCCCGGAGGGCATGGGTGCTGAGGAGTATGCAGACACCCTCAACCAGATGATTGGTGTTTCCAAACCGCAGCAGACGGCCATGCTGTACGGCTCTATGTTCGGCTGGAACATTCCCGCCGCTCGCCCGGAACGCTACGACGAGAACGGCCAGCCCAAACCGCACGGTCAGCGGCGCGGCAACCCGGAACGATAAAGGAGGACAAGAGATGGATCGATTTTATACTGCTGAATCTGTGACCGAGGGACACCCCGACAAACTGTGCGACCAGATCGCAGACAGCGTGTTGGACGACTGCCTGGCCCATGACCCGTTGTCCCGTGTGGCCTGCGAAGTGCTGGCGACCCGCAATCATATCGTGGTTGCCGGCGAGATCACCAGCCATCATGTGCCCCGAGTCCCCGCCATCATCGAATCGCTGATGCATGATATCGGCTACTCGACCCGCGGCCTGACCATCGACCTGCTGCTTCACCGGCAAAGCCCGGACATTGCGGCCGGGGTGAACAACCCGCTGGAAGAAAGAGAGGTGATCGGGACCGGCGAACTGGGTGCTGGCGACCAGGGCGTCATGGTAGGTTTCGCCTGCAGCGAGACCCCCGAAATGCTGCCGCTGCCCGTGGTGCTGGCCAATCGGCTGGCGCTGACCCTTTCGTCTGTTCGCAAAGCCGGAATTATCCCCGGTCTGCGCCCAGACGGCAAAACTCAGGTCACCGTGGAATACGACGAGGACGGCAAGCCCCTGCGGCTGGACACGGTAGTGATCTCCGCCCAGCACAGTCCGTCCATGGAACAGGATGAGCTGTTCTGGCAACTAAGCGACAAGGTCTTGGCCCCGGCACTGCATGATTTCCCGCCCGACGAGGACACCAAGATCCTCGTGAACCCCTCCGGCCGCTTTGTCTTTGGCGGCCCTGAAGCGGATACCGGCTTGACCGGGCGGAAACTCATGGTGGACAGCTATGGTGTGTTTGCTCCCCACGGGGGCGGTGCTTTCTCCGGCAAAGATCCCACCAAGGTGGACCGCAGCGGTGCCTACATGGCCCGGTACATTGCCAAGAACATCGTGGCGGCAGGCCTCGCCAGCCGGTGCAAAGTGACGCTGGCCTACGCCATCGGCAAGGCGGAACCGGTCATGGTGTCCGTGGATACCTTCGGTACCGGCACCCTCTGTGCCGATGACTGTTTGGAAGATGCCGTCATGCTGGTATTCGGCCTGACCCCTGCGGCCATCATCCGGCAGCTGGATCTGCTCAAGCCCATCTACGCTCGCACGGCGGCCTATGGCCACTTTGGCCGCCCCGGTTTTGCCTGGGAGCGCACCGATAAGGCCAAGGAACTGCGGGATGCCGTAGAATGAGAGGTGACGCAGTATGTCGGGGGTGACCAAAGAGCAGATCAACGCAGCGAAGCAGATCCGTGCCATTGATTTTTTGCTGCAGTACCGGCCGGACGATATCATGCCCAGCCAGTGTCGGGGTGAGTTCCAGCTGCGCAGTCACGACAGCTTCAAGATCAGCGGCGAGACCAGCCTCTGGCATTGGAAAAGCCGGGATATCGGCGGAAAGAGTGCGCTGGATTATCTCATTCATGTGGAGGGGATGCGCTTCATAGAAGCAGTCCTGCTTTTGTTGGACCAGACCCCGGCAGTGGTTCACTCTGCCCCGGCACCGAAGCAGATGCCCAAGCCGAAAACTTTTGCCTTGCCTGAAGCGGCAGCGGACAACCGACGAGTGTTTGCCTACCTGCTGCACCGGGGGATCGACCGCAAGGTCATCAGCGATTGCATCCGAGCCGGTATTCTGTACGAAAGCGCCCGGTTCCACAATGCTGTGTTTGTGGGACGGGACGAGAATGGTGTTCCGAGATATGCGTTTCTGCGAGGAACGCTCACCAATGCAGAGCAGAGTTTTCGAGCAGAGGTGGCCGGCAGCGACAAGCGATACGGCTTCTGTCTGCCGCCGGAAGGTGAAAGCCAGAGGGTAGCTGTTTACGAAGCCGCCATTGAGGTGCTCGCCCATCTGAGTTTGGAACAGACACGGGACAAATACCGCCTGTCGCTGGGTGGGATCTACGCCCCCAAAGAGGGATTCAATGCCAGCTCGTTCAAGAAGCCGGCAGCCCTGACGGCCTTTCTGGAGCAGCATCCGAATGTCTGTGAAATCGAGATCTGCACCAACAACGACTATGCGGGGCGCTGGGCGGCGGACCATATCCGCAAAGAGTACGAAGGAAAGTACCAGATCATTATGAACCTGCCCGAACGGGAAGGAGCGGACTACGGAGATCTGGCACAGGAGAAAAGCAAAGAGAGGGCCGTCCGGCAGCGGGCGACCCTCTCCCGTTAAAAAAGGAGGACTATGGAAAAGGAAACCTTGAAAGCCTATGTGATCACGGACCTCACGGCAGAACTGGCTGTGGAAGACATGGACAGTGAGTATGGCGAAGACGATTACGCCGAACTGGACGGGCATGACCTGACCGAGTACGAGCCGAGCATCCGGGAGTACATCGAGAAGGAGAAGGAACTTCTGGATGACGGCGGCAACCTTGCTCCCTATATTGACAGCTCCCTTCCCCGGCTGCGTGAGAACGTGCTCCGCATCGAACCCGACGTGGTGGTTTACGATGGGAAACTGTGCGGCTGCGCCACCGTGGAGCTCAAGCAGGAACTGAGCGAACGGGACTGGAACGCACTGTTCGACTACATCTCCGGCCAGTATTCGGATGGCTGGGGCGAAGGTTTTGAGCAGCGGGATATCCCGGTGGCGGATGGTGTTCTGAACGTCCACTTCTGGCAGCCGGATCATCGTTGCCCGATTGTGCTGGATGCTTTGCCCGGTCAGGGAGCGGCAGTGCCTCGTCAGGCACACAAGCCCAAGATGAAGCTGATTGGCCAGGACGGGAATATCTTCTCTATCCTGGGCCGAGCCGGTCGGCTGCTTCGCCAGAATGGCCAGCGCAAACAGGCCGAGGAGATGGTTCAGCGTGTTCAGAACTGCGGCGACTACTACAAGGCGCTCGGGATCATCAGCGAGTACGTCCAGACCGAGTTGTCTGCACCTGAAAAGGGCGACGCCGCACCTCGCCCCAAAAAAGATCAGCAGGAGAGGTGATGCAGATGTCCATGTCGAATTATGATCTGCTGCAGGCCAAGGTGGATGCCGAGCTGGCGCGCTATACCGAAGAACTCATGAGCCACGGCCCGCAGGAGGTCGTAGACAACGCCTATGAACTCGTGATCAAGAGCGAACTTGCTGTTCGTCTGGAAAGCTCTTTTCTGACCAAGCAGCAGATCCGTGCGCTCCTGGATCAGGAGAATCCACTGGCCTACATTTATGAACGCTGGGAAAACGACCATGCAGCCATTGGTGATCTGCTGTGCGATACCATCTACACAGCGGGCAACGATGCTCATCGTGAACGACTCACCAAAACCAAGCAGCATCGAAAGGAGGAAGCTCGATGAGTCAGAAATACGAAATCAGTGAGATTACCCATCCCAGGTACCCTTGGCTGCACCGGATCCGTGCGTTGCGGGAATTTCGCCCCGGTGTGCGCCCGGGCGATTTGGGCGGCTACGTCCAGAGCGAAGAAAATCTGAGCCAAGAGGATGTCTGCTGGATCTTTGATGACGCTATCGCTTGTGAAGGGTGTTTGGTGGATCAGCAGGCCATCATTGCTGACTCGGTGGTCGTTCGTGGATCTGCCTTTGTGTCTGGAACAGTTGCTGTTCGAGGTAATGCAATCATTGACGATCATGCCATCCTGATGGCCGGTATGGTCAGAGGAAACGCTCATGTGGCTGGCACAGCGGAAATCGTAGCCAGTATGGAATCGGGAGAAGCACCTCTTGTCGAGGGTCATGCCAGCGTGTACGGTGATGTAACCGGCGCCGTCAAGGTGAAAGACACAGCGGTGATCCTGCCGGGTGTTACCATCGATAATCCTACAAAGGATATCTTTGTTGTCCAGCAAGACAAGGTAACCGTCGAGCGCAATTATCATCGCTTGAACGGTATTCCGCAGAACCCGAACAAACAACAGGAAACCAAGAGAAAGCGACGCTTCGAGCCGGAGCGGTAAGAAAGGAAGGATGCCTCTGAGTAATAAGGAAGAACTGAACCTGATCGTAAATCCCGAAACCAAGCTCAACATTGAACACAGCGGCGGCGATGGCTGGACCATCCTGCACGGGGATATGTTGAGCATTGTTAAGGCGTTCAAACCCGGCGTTTTTGATGCGGTCATCACCGATCCTCCCTACGCCAGCGGCGGCGCCAAGCCGTCCGAAAAGAACCGAACCACCAACCAGAAGTACAGCAGTATGAAAGCGGACAAAGCACTGCCCGACTTCGACGGGGATCAGAAGGATCAGCGCAGCTGGACCCGCTGGTGTGCTGAGTGGCTGTCCGATGTCCGGCGTGCCTGTAAACCGGGCGCGGTACTTGTGGTGTTCATTGACTGGCGGATGGCGCCCTGCCTGTCCGATGCCATTCAGTGGGCCGGGTGGATCTGGCGCGGGCAGATTGTGTGGGACAAGCAGGTCAGCCGTCCGCAGCGTGGCCGATTCCGACAGCAGAGTGAATTTGCCCTGTGGGCCTCCAATGGACCTCTTCCCATGGATCGCCCGGTAGGTTGCCTTCCTGGTGTGTTTCGGTACACCAATCCGGCCAATCGAATCCATGTGACCGAAAAGCCGCTACAGCTCATGCGAGATGTAGTCCAGATTTGTGTGCCCGGTGGTCGAATCCTGGATCCCTTTGCGGGTGCGGGTACCACTGTTTTGGCCGCCGTGAAGGAAGGCTATGAGGCTGTAGGCATCGAAGTGACCGATGCCTACTACAAGTTGGGCTCTGACCGTGTCCGATTTGCTCTGAATGCCACTGATGAACCGCCCGAAAAGAAGTGATTCGTGAATCAAGGAATCCTACATAAGGAACCCTGGATTGAGGTTGTAACCTGAACAAGGAATCCTACATAAGGAATCCTGGAATGGGGTTGCACCCCGCACGAGGAACCCTACATAAGGAACCCTTGCTGTAAAACCTATGCCCGATGGCTGATACATAATCGGCTGTCGGGCTTTTCTTATAAGAGAGGAGAAATGAAATGGATAAAGCATTTGCTTATGTTTGCGCTTCTGCCGAGACCTCCCCCCGCATTCTGAAGCGGTATTGCCGCACCGTATATGAATTGGGGTATGTACCCATCTGTCCGGCCCTGAGTGATACCCAGTATCTGCCCGATGAAAGCCCGGATGAACTGCGGGACCTTCACAGTATCGCCCTTCAAAAGCTGGCGCGCTGCCGGATGTTAGTGGTCTGCGGCAAGGAAATCAGCCACGGGATGTCGGTGGAGATTGGATTCGCTGAAAAGCGCCATATCATCTGCACCACTCTCGCAGGTCTCGCCAAGATCCAGGAAGACCCCGATGTGGCCGTCGACTAAGGGTCATCCCTATTTTTCTCAGGGGGTGGCTGTCTTTGCTAGCATAGCGTTTGGATATCCAAACGCATCCTGCTTGGGGAGTACCCCAAACCCCCGTCAGCCATCCCCGCAATGCTCGTCACTGAAATGAGGTGAATCAATGGACGAAAAGCAATACGCCGTATTCTGTCGGAAAGGCAGCGACGTGGATGAACTGATCGAGTGCGCTGCTTCACCCGGTATGCAGAAGACCAAAACGGCCTTTCAGGTGGAAAAGGTGGTCGTCCTTTCGGACGCAGAGTACGCCATTTTTCGCAAGGAAGGTTTTATGCAGGATCAGGTATTCCTCTTCGAAAACGGTGACTATATGTGGTTCGACCCGTCGGAGTCGTGCTGGCATTGCCTGCTGATCAAAGGCGAACACAGCCGTGAGGGCATCCTGGTTGAAGCTGAAGGGTACTCCTATGCCCGGTATGCGGCCCATGTGCCAGATTGCGGTCTGGTACGGGTTGGCGAAGTGCCGGTGCAATGTGAATACCCAGTCAACCCGCCCCACAAGAAGAAGGAGGCCCCTGAGCGGTGAGAAAACGTAACCATGTGATTCCGCTCCATCTGAACAAACGGGAGCTGGAATACCTGGAAGCCCAGGTGAAACTCAGCGGTCAGCCGAGAGAGGAATACCTGCGCACTCTCATTATGGGAGCGCAGGTGCGGCCGAAGCCCTGTATCCATCATGCGGATCTGCTGCACAAGGTATCAGGTCTTTGCAACAACGCCAACCAGCTGGCACGGGTGGCAAACACTTACGGTGTAGCGGACACAACCAGCATCGCTGAAATGACCGCCATCGCACAGCAGGTATGGGAGGAGGTGAAAAAGAACTGGTAACCGAAAAGCATGAACAGGATAAGACTGCCTCTTTCTGGAAAGGAGCAAAGTCTGCACAGGAACTGAAGAATCTTTCCTCTGGACGGACTCCCTCCGGCAAGCTGCGATTCCAAATCCGAAAGGCACTGGTACTTAGCGACGCAGAATACGGACGCTATTTGAACGGCGAACTCTTTCAGCCGAAATTCTATCTTGCGGCAGAGAAAGAGAGTTTGCGCTATGACACCAAGTTGGGGGTGTGGAACTGTTTACTTCTCGTGGGAGAATCGAGCCGTGATGGGATCCTTGTCGGATTTCTCTCCGGAGTGGAACTGCCCTTCCTGTCTTATGTTCCGGATCACCGGGAACTGGAACTGCCGAAGGGGCTTCCTGTGGAAATGGAAATGGGTGCGGTATCCACGAATCTGGAGCAAGCTGTGAACGGTGTCGTAGATGCGGCGGCCCACTATACTTCTTTTGTGGGGCTAGAACTCCGCTCTCCGGCATCCTCACTGCACTTCGATGCCTATGACCCTGCGGCCAATATTTTGACGGTACTGGAGCAGGGCGGCCCCAATGACTATATGCAGTTCAAGGGTACGCCGGAAGAAATCGCACAAACCTTCCATTTCAGCGGCAAACTGAAGAAGGTGTTCTTTGATCTGCGGTATCGGAACATCAGCCACGGAAGCCGTTTCGTGAAGGAAAAACGTGAACGTGTGCCGCCCAAAGAACGCAACGGAGATGGGAGATGAAAGATGGCGTATACGTCCGTTATCCCCGTCCACCGCCTGAAGGGCAGCGTGGAGTATGTGCTGGATGAGAAAAAAACTTCCCGCGGACTGAACGCAAAATCTCTGGAGGAAGCGGTAGACTACGCTCTCAACCGGGCCAAGACCGAACAGGATCTGTTTGAGTCGGCTATTGCCTGTACCTGTAAAACCGCCTTTGAGGATATGTGCAGAGTCAAAGAGATGTGGCATAAGACCGGAGGTGTGCAGGGTTTTCATCTGGTGCAAAGTTTTGCAGCTGGTGAGATAACTCCCGAACTGGCACACCAGATCGGGCTGGAATATGCCGAGCAGTTGCTTCATGGGCGATATCAGGCGGTGGTCAGCACCCATCTGAATACCGGACATATCCATAACCACATTGTCTGGAATTCTGTGGCAATCCAAGACGGAAAAAAGTACCACAGCAATTCCAAAAGCTATTACTCCGAAGTTCGGGCAATATCAGATGCACTGTGTCGAAAATATGGGTTATCCGTAATTCAAACCCCAGAGTCTGAGCAAGGAAAACGGCAGTATGCCAAATGGCGAGCCGAGCAAGAGGAGCGTCCGACATGGAAAGCCGCGATCCAGCAGGATATTGATTCTGTCATTGCCGAGGTACTTACATGGAATCAGTTCGTCAGGGCTTTGGAGGAGAAAGGCTATACACTTCGGATGAATCGCAAGTACATCACCCTCCAACCACCAGGGAAAGCTCGTCCGGTACGGTTTAAGACTCTGGGAAAAAACTATACCCCGGAGGCCATCCGACGCCGGATCCTTTATCCCCAGAGCCGAAAAACTGCTGGAAGGAAAAGCCTACCGCCCGGCCTGTACGCTGTGATTGTAGAGCATCCCAGAAAACACTATTCCGGTCTTCGGGGGCTGTATGTTTCATATCTCTTTCAGGTTGGAGTGCTGCCTCGTAAACCCCGATACCCCAGTTATGCGGTGCGGGAAGACATCCGCAAATTGGATGAACGGATCGAGCAGATGGAGTTCATCTTTGAACATGAGATTGAGGATCGCGGCCAACTCAAGAACATGCGCCAAACAGCGGAAGCAGAGATCGAGAAACTCACCAAAGAGCGTAAGCGACTGTATCGGCGCGAACCGGATTCACCTCGAATCGATGAACTGACTGCCCAGCTGAAGAAACAGCGCAAAACGGTTCGGATCTGCAAACGAATCGAGGAGCATTCTCTTGCCATCGAACAAAGGCTGGAAGCCAGTCGGCAGGAGCAGGCACAGCAGGAAAGCCGGCAGCAAGAAGCCAAACAGAGGGAAGCCGAAATTAAGGAAAAGCAAAAGGAGAAAACGATATGAATGGAATTCCTACACGACAGCAAGTGGAGAGCCTGAAGGAGCGATATCCGGTGGGCACCCGTGTGGTACTGCATCACATGGATGACCCCTATGCTCCTGTTCCGCCCGGTACAAAAGGAACGGTGACCTATGTGGATGACATGGGTCAGATCGGCGTGAAATGGGACAATGGCTCCAGTCTGTCCCTTGTGCCCGGTGAAGACTCCTTCTCCAAGGCGTCCGAACCGGAGAAAACAAAAATCAGTCGCGGCATGAGCCGCTGAAAGGAGTGAACGGAACACTATGAACTATGGCAGTGATCCTGCTGACCAGATCGTCCGATTCTCGCTGGACGGCACTGAGATGGTGCTTAAGCTGTCGGGGCTGGCGGCAAAGAATTTCGCGCTTTTTGTGTACGCAGTTTTGAACGATCAACAGAAAGTTCGTGGAAAAACCAAGCTGGTGCGAATGCTGAAAGAGCGTCGGCCCTTCAAGTTCTTCCGCATCCCGGAGGATCGAATGCGGGAATTTGCGCGGGAAGCCAAAGACCATGGCCTGCTCTACACGGCCATTCGCAACAAGTCCAGGCAGGGGCAGATCGAGCTGGTGGTGTTTGCCGATGACGCCTCTAAGGTCAATCGTATTCTGGACAACCTGAACATGGACTTTGTGCAGGCCCAGGCTGGCGAAGCTACGGTGGAACAAGTGCCTGCTGTGCCCGGTACCGAGCAGCCGAGTGCTGTACCTGACAAGAAACCGGAACCCGCTGTGGAGGTGGAAACGGTTACCACTGAGCACGGACCGGTGGATTTCCAAGTGGGCAACAACGAGGAGGAATTCAATTTCTCTGATACGGCAGATGCCGCAAAGGAACAGGTGCCGGAAAATTTTACGTCCGGCCGGGAGCCGGCGGACAATGCCCCGGCGGAAAGGAATCCGTCCGAGCCTTCCTCGCACAGCAACGGCTCCTCTTCCGAAGCATCCGGCGGTGAGAAACCTTCTGTAAAAAAGGAATTGGAGGAGATCCGTAAAGAGCAGGCTTCCAAAAAGGAGGAGAAAGCCAAACCGCCTCAGCGACAGACCAATACGCCCAGCCGTACCCGCCGCAAGAAGAACAAAAAGAAAACGAAAGGACGGTAATCTATGGATCTTTCCAAAATGATGAAGAAACAGGAACCGGCTCAGAATGAAGCACAGGTCGACGGCCAGCGTCTTTCCAAAGAGGAATATGCTTCCATGAAAAAGGCGGAACGAGAGGATCTGTGGGCTAGGGTTGATGCCCAGGCTCAGGCGGTGTTCCAGGACGATGCGGCCATGAAGGGCTTCCTCGATTTCATGGCGCGATGTACCCCGCAGAGTACGCGCAATCTGCTGATCCTCTATGAGCAGAACCCGGAGATTACTCATCCCCGCACTTTTGATATGTGGGCGGAAGCGGGGCGCTCGGTGCGCAACGGGGAGAGTGGCTATGCTTTCTTCACGGAAAGCAAGTATGAGCGTGAAGATGGAACCACCGGCAGAGGCTACGACATCGTCAAAGCGTTCGACATCAGCCAGACCCGTGGCCCGCAGGTATACCCTGCCCAGCCTCATCTGCCGGATGAGGTGATTGCCGCCATGATCGAGAACAGTCCGGTGCCTCTGGCGCTTTCGGAACAGCTGCCCAAAGGGGTGCAGGCCCAGTATGTACCGGCACGGAAAACCATCTATGTGCGCAACGGCATGGATGAAACCGCGACCCTCTGCGCCATCGCGCGAGAACAGGCCCATGCTTCTTACGATGTAGCAGGCTCTGGTTATCGTCGGCAGGCGTATGCGGCACAGAGTTACTGTGCTGCCTATGTTGTGGCACAGAAGTTCGGTCTGGACACTTCCGGATTCAAGTTTGATAAGGTGTGTCAGGCTTGGGCCGGCAAAGAACCCCAGGAGCAGCGTACATTCCTCAGCGACGTGAAGCGTGCTGCCTATTCCATCAACCGGGAGGTACAGCGTAGCTTTCGGGACATGGATCAGGTGATCCAGCCGGATGGATTTGAGGTTGGAAAACCGGCACAGGCCAAGTCCGAAAAAATCGAGAAGGCACAGGGAAGCCGGTGATTTCCTCGGCTGAAAGTTTTCCGTTTGTTTTCAATTGGGCAGTCGCTATGTCACAGGCTTTGTGATATGCTTGCCTTGACAAAATAGATCTGAATGGAGGCGATCATATGGAAAAACAGCGGCTGTTCAAGATGACGGATATCGAAAAAAATATGCTGGTACGGGCCTTGTCCGACAAGCAAAAGCGGGTTGGTGCTGACCGGTGCAGCGAGGTGCAGGCGCTGGTCGAAAAGACTGAGCAGGCACCGAAAAACCGTCTCTACATGAACGAGATTGAATTTCAGTGGGTGGAGATTGCACTGAACGATCTTCGCAATACCTATCTGGCAGCTGGGCGCAGCAGTGGTGGAATCGACAAGGTAATGCTGAAACTTCTCCGGTCGCACTACAAGAGAGTTCCTGCAAGGTAACCGCCAACAAGTGAATCCGTGATCAATGCCAAGGGGTCTGTGGTGAAAGCTGCAGGTCCCTTGGTTCTTTCAGAAGGAGGATGCCGATACGGAGATACGTCAGAAACAACCTTGGTGGGTATGGCTATTGCCCCTGCCAATTGTCTGGTGGGCGGCGCTGCTGCTGGCAGCCAACTGGCAAGCAGGAATGAACATCGTAGAATGGATGGGTGCTTTCTCCGCCGCAATGAATAAGCCTTTTCAGCTCAGCTGGACGGAATATTCCGTTCGGCTTTTGTTTTTATTCACCATTGTTTACGGAGCAGCAGCGGCACTCATCGTGACAGGCCAAAAGAATTACCGGCGGGGCGTAGAGCATGGTTCTGCCCGCTGGGGGAATGCGGCACAAACGGCCAAACGATACCGGGACCACCAGCACCCGTACCGCAATCTCATATTGACCCAGCACTTTCAGATGGGGCTGGACGGCCACCGCCATAAGCGCAATACTAACGTGTTGGTGATCGGTGGTAGCGGAGCAGGCAAAAGCCGCAGCTATGCCATCCCCAATGTCTTGCAGTGTGCTCAGGGACCGGATGGTGGGTGCTCAATTCTGGTGTCAGATCCAAAGGCCGAGATCCTGCGCAAAACCGGAAATGCCCTCATTGCAGCTGGATATGAGGTGCGGGTGTTCGACCTGCTCAGCCCGGACACATCTTTCTGCTATAATCCTCTGGCCTATGTGCGAGATGACAAGGACGTGCTGCGGTTGATTGAGACCCTCATACAGAGTACCACTCCGCCCGGCTCCCAAAGCACAGACCCATTCTGGACTAAGTCCGAAACGGCTCTGCTGCAGGCTCTCGTTTTGTACCTCATCCATGAAGCACCGAAGGACGAGCAGAACTTTGCCATGGTCATGGAAATGTTGGCGGCTGCCGAAGTCAGAGAAGAAGACGAAGACTTCGAATCGCCGCTGGATATTCTGTTCGAGCGACTCGAGATGCGCGACCCGGAAAGCATTGCTGTCAAGCAATACCACATCTTCAAGATGGGTGCCGGCAAGACCCTGAAATCCATCCTGATCAGTGTGGGTGTTCGGCTCTCTGCCTTTAATCTGCCCCAGATAGCACGGCTCACTTATACAGATGATCTTCGCCTGGAAGAAATGGGAGAGAAAAAGGTGGCGCTGTTCTGCTGCTTGCCGGACTCGGACAAATCCCTCAACTACCTGGTCGGCATGATTTACGGTCAGCTCATCCAGACACTGTATTATGTGGCTGATCGTAAGTACAAAGGCAGGCTGCCGGTGCCGGTTCATCTGCTTATTGACGAGGCACCCAACATCGCTCTGCCCACCGACAACTTTCTGCCCTGGCTTTCCACCATGCGAAGCCGGAACATTTTCTGCTCTTACATCGCCCAGAACATGGCACAGCTGAAAGCCCTGTTCAAGGAACAGTGGGAATCGCTAGTGGGTTTGTGTGACGAATTCCTTTACTTGGGAGGGAACGAGAAAGAAACGCACAAATATGTGTCCGAGCTCATGGGCAAGGAAACGCTGGATACCCACACCTATGGCCACACTAAAGGCCGGAACGGAAGCTACTCCATCAACGACCAACAGACGGGACGTGAGCTGTTGACGCCCGATGAGGTTCGGATGCTGGACAATCGCAAGTGTATCCTGTTCGTCCGTGGCGAGCGCCCTATGCTGGACGACAAATTTGACCTGATGCACCATCCCAACATCCATCTGACCGAGGACGGCGGTGCGCCGCCCTATGATTACACCGCAGTTCGTGATGCAGCAGATGACCTGGACTATGATCCTGAGCATTACGGGGACTACGAACTGCTGGATCCTGATGATTATCTTTGATATAAAGGAGGAACGCATTTGAAACTGTTTTCGAAAAAATATAATCAGAACCGCAAGACCGAACCGCTGCGTCTGGGCAGAAAGGGGCGCATGAGTTTTGCCGTTTATGCTGCGTTGGTGGTGTGTGCGATCTGCCTTTCCACTACCGTCTTCGCAGCGGCTACCGACCCTCTCACCGTGGTCAACAACCTGTCCACCTTCATCTTTTCCCTGATCCGTGCCATTGGCCTGATCCTGCTGGGCTGGGGTATTGTGCAGGTCGGCCTGTCCTTCCAGAGCCATGATCCCAGCCAGCGTTCTCAAGGCTTTCTGACCCTGGCAGGCGGTCTTGTGATCACTTTCACCAAGGAGATCCTGGACCTGATCACTGGCACTCCTTGAGAAGACGAAAGGTCAAGGAGGGAGGTGATGCGGTACGAACTGGATCGTGGACAATCTGAACTCTGCCCTGCAAACCTGGAATGACAAGCTGGCGGAGATCTGGACGCTGCTCACGCAAGATCCGGCGACATTCAAAGGCGGTGGCATCTGGCAGGTAATGCTGGGAATTCATGGAGCATTGCAGGCCATCGGGTATGGTCTGCTGGTGTTGTTCTTCGCCGTGGGTGTGGTCAAAACCTGCGGCAGTTTCGTGGAGGTCAAGCGGCCGGAACAGGCGTTCAAGCTATTCATCCGCTTTGTGCTGGCCAAGGCCGCAGTGGAGTACGGACTTGATCTGATGTTGGCCGTCCTTTCGGTGGTGCAAGGGATCGTCTCCACCATTATCAACCAATCGGGTGTTTCGGGCGCAGGAGGAACAACTCTGCCGCAGGACATCATCGACAAGATCAACCAAGTAGGCTTCTGGGATTCCATCCCGCTCTGGGCAGTAACCTTGATTGGCGGACTGTTCATTACGGTGCTGTCTTTTATGATGATCCTGACGGTATATTCTCGTATGTTTAAAGTCTACATGTACACGGCTTTGGCGCCCATTCCGCTGTCCACTTTTGCGGGCGAGCCCACCAGCAACGTGGGCAAGAACTTTCTCCGAAGCTATGCGGGGGTATGTCTGGAAGGCGCTGTCATCGCATTGGCCTGCATTATCTTTTCGGTGATGGCGGCCGCCCCGCCTGCCGTGGATCCTAATGTATCGGCGGTGACCGCCGTATGGAGTTATGTGGGCGAGCTCATCTTTAACCTGCTGGTGCTGGTGGGCGCTGTACGAATGAGCGACCGAATCATCAAGGAATTGATGGGACTGTAAAAGAAAGGAGGAATCAGTATCGAAGTAAAAATCCCCAAAGAAATCCGGGAATACCGGGAGTCCATCTTCTTCGGGCTTTCGGCCCGGCAATTCACCTGCTCGCTGCTGGCGTTGGGTGCCGCGGTCGGGCTTTATTTTTGGTTTGACCCGTTGGTAGGCACTGAGAGCGTAGGCTGGATCTGCATTCTGGGAGCAGCTCCGTTCGCTGCCTGCGGCTTTTTCACCTACCACGGCATGACCGCAGAACAGACTCTGTGGGCGTGGTTCAAGTCCCAAGTTCTGACACCCCGCTGCCTTGTCTTTCGGTCAGACAGTCTGTACTACCAGGCATTGCAGCCTGCCATTGAACAGGGTAAGAAGCTGCCCCGCAAGATGAAAAAGCGGGGCGGGAACAAACCGGCTGGAGAAAAAACTTCGGCCCCAAAACCTGCAAAGGAGGATGCCTATCATTAAAACCCTTAGCAAAGCGACTAAGGCGGAACGGGACAAGTTCCGCATTCCCCGTTCGGTGCAGGATGCCATCCCCATCCGCCGCATCTGGTCGGACGGAATTTTCCAGGTGGGAACTCAGTTCTCCAAGACGTTCTCTTTCACCGACATCAACTACCAGATTGCCGGCAAGGAAGATAAGACATCCATGTTCTTGGACTATTCTGAGCTGCTCAATGCACTGGACTCCGGTGCCAGCGCCAAGATCACCATCAACAACCGGCGGCTCAACAAGGCTGAGTTCGAAGCGGCGCTGCTGCTCCCAATGCGGCAGGATGGGCTGGACCACTTCCGCAAGGAGTACAACGATATGCTGCTCTCCAAGGTCACCGGCACCAGCAACAGTGTGGTGCAGGAACGGTATATCACCATCAGTGTGGTCAAGAAAAACATTGTGGAAGCCCGCGCTTACTTCTCCCGGGTCGGTACTGATCTGCTCACCCATCTGGCTCAGCTGTCCTCCATCGGACAGGAACTGGATCTGGTGACCCGCCTGCGGATTTTCCGGGACTTCTTCAAGGGATCAGAACCGCCCGCCTTCGAGTTCGACCTGAAGACCCAGATGAAACAGGGCCACAGCTTCAAGGATTGGCTCTGCCCGGACTCCATGGAGTTCCAGCCGGATCACTTCAAGCTGAATGACCGCTGGGGTCGGGTACTCTACTTGCAAGGATACGCCAGCTACATCAAGGACAGCATGGTGTCCGAACTCTGCGAGCTGGACCGTGACCTGATGCTGTCCATCGACATTCTGCCGGTGCCCACCGATGAGGCTGTGAGGGAAGTGCAGAACAAGTTGCTGGGCGTGGAGACCAATGCTGCCAACTGGCAGCGCCGGCAGAACGCCGCCAACAACTTCTCCGCCATGTTGCCCTATGACATCGAGCAGCAGCGGGCCGAGACCAAGGAGATGCTGGGCGATCTGACCAACCGGGATCAGCGTATGATGTTCGGCCTCGTGACCATGGTGCATCTGGCTGACACCAAAGAACAGCTGGACAGCGACACCGAGAGTCTGCTCACCGTGGCCCGCAAACATCTGTGCCAGATGAGCATCCTGCGCTGGCAGCAGAAAGATGGTCTGGACACCGTCCTGCCCTACGGCCTGCGGCGGATCACTGCACTGCGCACCCTGACCACGGAAAGCACGGCTGTTTTCATTCCGTTCCGCGCCCAGGAGATCATGCAGGACGGTGGTATCTACTATGGCCAGAACGCTGTGAGCAAAAACATGATCGTGGCCGACCGGCGCAAGCTCCTCAACGGTAACAGCTTCCGGCTGGGTGTATCGGGCAGCGGCAAGTCCTTCAGTGCCAAAGAGGAAATCGTGAGCATCGCTCTGTCCACCAATGACGATATTCTAATCCTAGATCCGGAAAGTGAGTTTGGCTATCTCACCGAGGCACTGGGCGGTGAAGTCATCCGGGTATCGGCCGCCTCCGACACCCACATCAATGCACTGGACATGGATAAAGCCTACGGCGATGCACGAAACCCGCTCATTGAGAAATCCCAGTTCGTGCTGTCTCTGTTCGAGCAGTTGGTGGGTTCGGAGGGGGTGTCCGCCAAGGAGAAATCCATCCTGGACCGCTGCACCTATGAGGTGTACCGGGAGTACATGGCAAACAATTTCACCGGCCAGCCGCCCACGCTGAAGGATCTGTACCAGATCCTCCTGAAGCAGCCGGAGCCGGAAGCCAGAGGACTGGCCCTGTCGGCAGAGCTGTTCATTACGGGCAGTCTGAATACTTTTGCTCAGCCCACTAATGTGGACACGAAGGCCCGAATTATCGTTTATGATATCCGGGAACTGGGCGAACAGCTTATGCCCTTGGGTATGCTGGTAACTCTGGATGCCATCTTCAACCGGGTCATCCAGAACTGGAAGCGTGGCAAGACCACCTGGGTGTTTGCCGACGAGTTCTATCTGTTGTTCCGATACCAGTACAGTGCAGACTTCTTCTACAAGCTCTGGAAACGGATCCGCAAATACAACGGACTCGTGACCGGGTTAACGCAGAACGTGGATGAAATTCTGCGTTCTGATACCGCCCGCCTCATGCTGGCAAACTCGGAGTTCCTCATCCTGCTGAATCAGTCGCCCACCGACCGAGAGGAACTGGCGCGCCTGTTGCACATCTCGGATACCCAGCTTGGCTATATCACCAATGTGGCCGCAGGCTGCGGGCTGATCCGCTGTGCCGGCAATATTGTCCCCTTCGAAAACAGCTTTCCCCGGAACACCCAGCTATACAAGCTCATGACGACCAAGCCGGATGAAGCCATCCGAGGAATGTAACGATTGTGTTTGAGAAGGAGGTGGCGTTGCCGCAAGAGGAAGTAAACCCATTTATACTGTTGCATCGCTGTCGGGCGGCAAAGACTCGACAGCGATGCTTCTTCGTCTCGTAGAAGAAAACCGGCCCATCGATGAGATCCTGTACTGCGATACCGGGTGGGAGTTTCCTCAGATGTATGACCATCTGGATCGGCTGGAACAAACCATCGGCAGACCTATCACCCGGCTGAAAGCCCCGCTGACGGCAGAGCAGTATTTCTATGAGTACACGGCTCGGCCAGACGCAAAGCTTGTAACAGATCGGGGGCTTAGTTGGCCTTCCCATGCCTGTCGCTGGTGTACTGGCAGACTGAAAACTCATGTGATCAACAGACAACTTAGTCAACTGCGGCGGAAATACCAGCTGGAGCAGTATGTGGGGATTGCCGCCGACGAAGCCCACCGATGCAGGGATCTGCACTACCCGCTCGTGGAGTGGGGGATGACAGAGGCGGACTGTCTACGGTATTGCAAGAAATATGGATTTGACTGGGGTGGGCTGTACGACATTTTTCGGCGGGTATCCTGCTGGTGCTGTCCGCTGCAGCCATTGAGTGAACTGCGGAAGCTGCGTGTTCATTGTCCGGATCTATGGCAGAAGCTCCTGTACATGGATGCACATACCTGGCAACCCTTCCGATCGGATTACACTGCCCGACAACTGGACATCCGTTTCAAGCTCGAAGAAGAACGCGCCGCACAAGGTCTGCCCCTTTCCGGGCGGGCCTTTTTTACTGCGCTTGACGACCGGCTGGAACAAGAAGGGTGCCCGAGAAAACGAAACAAGGAATGAACGATGAATAAGAGAACAAACAGCCGGGGGCCTCCCAAACCCTCGGCACATATCCTATAAAGGAGGTCAGATCTTGAAAGAGATAAAAACAAAGCCGGCAAGCGGACAGCCCCGTATCTTTGATAAGGCGGGGGTCGTACCTAAAACCGCCATGAAGGAGATGTGGCTCCATACAAAAGACAAGGCGCTGAGTGAGACCATGGGAACCCCCTTTGCCAGCCAGCAGGAAGCCACTGGAAACGCTCCGGCCAATACCGCCGGAGATCAGATGCTGTCCAGCGCGGAAACCACGGCCAAGAAGGGCGCAGAAATGGCATATGATGGGGGCAGAAAAATGACACGGTTCGCCAGCCAGAAGGTCAAGGAACGCCTTGAAGCGACTCGTGTCAAAAACCAGGCTTCCAGCGGTACACAGGGCAATAAGGCTGCAGCCCGGAAAGGTGCTTCGAAAGGACTGGATGGTAAGAAGACCATCAAGGGCCGGCAACCGGCAGCCAAGCCCAAGGCCAATGTAGCCAAGACCATCAAACAGGGCGGTAAAGGAATCAAGGGGGCGCAGCGGACTGCTGCCAATACTCAGAAAGCCGCCAAGGCAGCACAACAAATTACCCAGCGTATGCAGGCTGCAGCCAAAGCAACTGTGCGCGGGATCCGGGCGGCAGCTCATGCGGTGATGGCAGCCCTCAAGGCAGCTGTGGCAGCTATGCAGAGTCTTGCTGCTGCGATTTTGGCCGGCGGTTGGGTTGCGGTGGTGATTATTCTGCTTATCTGTTTGATTGCCCTTGTCATGGGATCCAGCTATGGCATCTTTTTCGGCGTTGAATCCACCGGCTCCGGCACCAGCGTATCTCAGGCTGTGCGGGATCTGAACCAGGAGTATGCGGATCACCTGCAACAGATCTCAGAGTCTGTGTCTCACGACCGGCAGGAGATGACATCCAACGACGGCAACCTCTCAATCAACTGGCAAGAAGTGCTGGCTGTCTTTTCTGCAAAGGTATCAGGTGCTTCTGATGGTGAGCAGGTAGCTTCCCTTACAGATGCGCAAGTGGATATCTTGCGTGATATCCTGTGGGAGATGAACGATGTGGACTACTCGACTCACACGGAATCTCACGAGGTGGAGGTCACAACCACCAACGATGATGGGGAGGAAGAAACCACCACTGAGACCGTCACCGAAACGGTTCTGACCATTGAGATCACCCACAAGACGGCTTCCGATATGGCGCAGGAATATCGCTTTAACAGCCGCCAGAATGAGTATCTGGATCTGATGATGCAGCCGGACAACCAGAATTTGTGGGCGCAGCTTCTGGGAGGATTGGTTGCTGGTGGCGGGCAGATCATCAATCCGGACACTGACTGGGTGCCCATCGGGGTGCTGGCGTGGCCTTTGCCGCAAACCTTCTCCATCTCGTCTCCCTTTGGCTATCGGGAAGATCCGTTCACCGGAGAGATCGAATACCATAACGGCACCGACATCGCAGCTCCCAATGGAACCCAGATCCTGGCGGCTGCAGCCGGCACAGTGACCATCGCCAACGGCATTGACTCCTGGGGTGGCAGCTACGGCTACCACATTAAAATCGACCACGGCAACGGGCTGGAGACCCTTTATGCGCATTGTTCTGCCATCTGTGTAACTCCTGGCCAGCAGGTACAGCAGGGCGAGGTGATTGGCTTCGTGGGGAGTACGGGGAACTCGACAGGCAACCATCTGCATTTTGAGGCATGGGTGAATGGGGAACGCACCGATGCAATGAGCTTTTTCTCAGGAAATTAATTATAAAGCCGCAGGCTTAACGGTGAGTCTGCGGCTTGTTTCTTGTTCTTTATTCTCCGGATATAAATTGGAAATTACAGTTCAGTTTGATTAAATTTTATAGCACTTGTCAAAACACATACGATGAGGAATGTTAAGGAAAGGACGGTGGAAACAAAATATGCGGTTGTAATCATTCCACTTGCAATCTCGCCTATTTGAATAATAGGACTATACTTTAGTACGCCCGTCAAGTTTTCATAGAATTTATTTGTAAAAACCACACCTATAATAGACATGGCAACTGACACACTCACTACGAATACACCTTTTTGTAGCGAACACTGTTCCGAGCAGCAATACACGGCAAGCAATTTTCTTGTCCAAAAGGGAAATCGCAATATGAATTAGACAAGTGATCAGAAGAACGTGGCGCGACTGCATCCAAGACCAAATACAGTTTTTGACTCCAGCCAGATGAAAGACGATCACGCAAATTGCGTACACCACGATATAAACTATGGTGATGGCGAGGGTTTCCCGTATCCTCCGGTATATCGCTTGTTTTGTATTCTGCTTTTTTTGATCTTCCTCCAGTCTTCTTCGGACATACTCTTCCAAAGCTGCCGGCTGATACTGTTTTACATCAACCAACTCCTCAAGTGAAACATTAACGAGGTTCGACAGTTTCACAAGATTCTCTGTGCTGGGGGAACTTTGATCGCTTTCCCATTTCGCAATGGCCTGCCGGCTTATTTCAAGAGCAGATGCAACAGCATCTTGGGTTAATCCTTTTTCTTTTCGCAATTGCCGGATTTTCTCTCCAATCGTCATTGCACCCACCTCGCTTTCTTCACCTTCATTATATAAATCGTGTAGGTCTTTGTCTATCAACTATCCCGCAACTATTGGTTGCATTTTATCAAGAAGTTTCTAACAGCAAAAATCCTGGTGCAAGGGCAACGCCCCATGGCACCAGGATTTTATTTTTGATGAAATGTTCGCGCCACATGAAGGAGTGCCGCCCGCTGCGCCTCATTCAGAGGCATCCACACATCCAGCAATTCTTTCATTTGTGGAGTCAATTCTACCATCTCGGAACCATCACCAGCGAAAAACTCAGACATCGTTATTCCAAATGCACCGCAAATGGCTTCCAGGGTTGCAATTGTCGGAACTGTGTTACGCCGATAAATGTTGGCGATGGTCGATTCATTCAATCCTGCTTTTTTGGCAAGTTTATATTCACTCCAACCACGCTCATCCAACAGATCTCGCAGCTTAGCTAGAACATCCATGTAATTCACCGTCCTTGTACTATCAGTCTACCTGACAATAGAACGGTATTATACATTTGAGTTGTCGAGGTGATACCGTTATGTTAAACTGTATTTACAGTACAACTGAAATGGAAAGGAATGTACGCTATGCCGCTTACAGAAAAGGAAAAACGCTCAAACAGATGCTGCTTCACCGGTCATAGGCCAGAGAAGCTCAACGTCCCGGAAGTCATAGTCAAGGAGCGGTTGGAGCAGGCCATAGATATGGCTATCAGTTCAGGGAAAAACGTTTTTATATGCGGTATGGCCAGAGGGGTAGACCTCTGGGCAGGCGAAGCTGTGTTGAATCGTAAAAATGTTGACCCCTCAATTCGCTTGATCTGTGCAACTCCATTTGTGGGATTCGAAAAAGGATGGGCCGAACACTGGCAAACCCTATACTATGAAGTTGCAAACCATGCCGACTATAAGACTGCCATCTGTAATTCATATAGTCCCAATTGCTTCCAGAAAAGAAATGTGTGGATGGTGGATCACTCAGGGCTGGTTATTGCTGCTTACAACGGTGAATCTGGTGGTACTCGCAACACTATACGCTATGCCAACAAATGTGGGATAGCGGTTCACAATATTCTTGAGACCGATTTGGATACATTATGAAAGAATTTCTTATATAAGCTTACCTCGGTGAGTAATACGCACGATTGATTTCGGAGAAGCTGCACAACCAAAACTTAGACGGTTAATATCTCAACGCTTTTCCTTTTTGGGGTTTCTACATGGACAGATGTTCATATAGAAAAAGAGCAACCGTTTTCACACAGAAAACGGTTGCTCCCAATGTAGCCCATACTAGGGCTTATTCGCCATATACAATTAGCTGCGTAACTCCATCACTGTCCATGTATACACTTTGACGCTCCCCTAAAATGGCAAAAGTTCCATCTTCGTTGTTTGCGACTGTATGAAAATCGATACGCCACATATCAGCATCCATGTCATAGTATTCACTGGTCGAATTACGGATGCGCAAGTGGATATCTTGCGTGATATCCTGTGGGAGATGAACGATGTGGACTACTCGACTCACACGGAATCTCACGAGGTGGAGGTCACAACCACTAACGACGATGGGGAGGAAGAAACCACCACTGAGACCGTCACCGAAACGGTGCTGACCATTGAGATCACCCACAAGACGGCTGCCGATATGGCGCAGGAATACCGGTTTGATCGCCGCCAGAAGGAGTATCTGGATCTGATGATGCAGCCGGACAATCAGAACTTGTGGGCACAGCTGCTGGGCGGCCTTGTGGCCGGAGGCGGGCAGATCATCACCCCAGACACAGACTGGGTACCCATCGGGGTGCTGGCGTGGCCTTTGCCGCAGACCTTCTCCATCTCGTCGCCCTTCGGGTATCGGGAGGATCCGTTCACCGGGGAGATTGAATACCACAACGGCACCGACATCGCTGCCCCCAACGGGACTCAGATCCTGGCGGCTGCAGCCGGCACAGTGACCATCGCTAACGGCATCGACCCCTGGGGTGGCAGCTACGGCTACCACATCAAAATCGATCACGGCAACGGGTTGGAAACTCTTTATGCCCACTGTTCATCCATCTGTGTGACGCCAGGTCAGCAGGTGCAGCAAGGCGAGGTGATTGGCTTTGTTGGCAGCACAGGAAACTCCACGGGTAACCACCTTCACTTTGAAGTGTGGGTGAGTGGGGAGCGCACCGATGCAATGAGCTTTTTCTCAGGAAACTAAATTATAAAGCCGCAGGCTTAACAGTGAGCCTGCGGGTTCATTTCTGTAAGCTGTTTCTACTATGTCTGCTCAATCCTTTAACGTCCCAATAGGTACCACACAGACTCCATCTGGTCGGCGATAGGCATACTGTCCTGTACCAGTCAGAACCATTAGAAAAGCAGGAGCTTTCATACGAGAAGTATCGATCTTGGTTGCCAATTCCTTTAGGCTCGATGCACCTTGCTCAATCAATGTATCTCCACCAAGTTTAATCTCAATAAGTCCATAGGCGCCATTTCTTAGGTGGACGACAGCGTCACATTCGAGACCATTTTTATCCCGATAGTGATAGACCGTGCCATTCAGTGCATCGGCAAAGATGCGAAGATCCCGTACACAGAGAGCCTCAAATAGGAAACCAAACGTATTTAAATCATTCAGAAGATCGTTTGGCCCGATACCCAGCGCGGCAACTGCAATGGACGGATCGACAAAATATCGAGTATCTGTTGAGCGAATTGCCGTTCTAGATCGAAGATTGGGATTCCAGGCAGGCATATCCTCAACCACAAAAATCTTCCTTAGAGCATTCAGATATGCGGCAACCGTTTCTGGATCAGTTGGAGATTCTGCATTGGGCGAAATATCTTGAGCAATGACGGTATTCGGAACTTGGCTGCCCTGATTTCTTGCATAAGACCACATCAGTCTCTTGACCCGTTCAGGATTCTTTTGTACCTGATCTGCACGATTAATATCCGAATGGATTACGGCATCATAATAGTCGATTGCCTGATCCAATGCAATTTCCTCCCGCATATCGACAGCTTGCGGCCATCCACCTCTGCAGGTCAAAAATGCTAGGCGTTCTATCGTAAGTTGGGAATCTCCATCTGCTGCGTCGGGTGACTCAAACAAAGCACGAAGACTCACGTCCCCAGTGGAATCGCCTGATTCATAAAGACTCATGGGCCGCATTGTGAGCCATGTAAAGCGTCCTGTACCCGAATGTGCGATTTCCTTGGTGTCGGCAGGTACTGCGGAGCCGGTCAGTATAAACTGTCCCATTTCGCCACGATGATCAACTTCAAAACGAACCGTATCCCAAAGTTTGGGAGCTAACTGCCATTCGTCGATAAGCCGCGGCGTCTGCCCGCGCAACAGCCGTTTTGGGTTTAGTTCCGCCATGGCTACATTCTGGGCCTTGTTTTCGGGATCATCCATATAGAGCACACTGGCTGCGATTTGCTCTGCAGTCGTTGTTTTACCGCACCACTTGGGGCCTTCAATCAATACGGCACCTTTGCCTTCCAGTTTGCGCTGCAAGATTTCGTCAGCAATCCGCTTTCGATAGTGTTGCAATTTTGTTCACCACCCATGTCTCGTTTATATTATTAGTATAGCACATAAAAGAAATAATACAAGAGAAAATCGGATGATTGGCCACTTTTTGTCCGGGTGATTGGCGCGCTCGTTCTAGGACGATTGGCCAATGTCTTTTCGGTGAATTGGCCAAAATGCCCCGAATCTGATTTCCAACTGTAATTAAAGCTTCTTACAGTAAATCGTTTAGTAGATTCATGCATTTCACTTTTTGTTGTAGATTAGCACTTCCATATACATTCAGGGTGAACGAGACATTTTTATGCCCCAGAATCTCGGAAAGTGACTTCACATCGAATTCAGGTATTTCAATAGCCCTGACAGCAAAAGTATGGCGTATCTCATGGAACTTTACTTTTTGCAGATTATGCCTTTTCAAAAACCTGGAAAAAAATTGGCGATAAGTGCGGGGTTCTGTAGGTTTGGTCTTTCCTGTAAGAAAGTAATGGTTGGGGTTTTCCGTGTAGAACTTTCTGATAATATTCATGAGCAGTGACGGAACAGGAATTGTTCGAGCCGAAGTTTTTGTTTTTGGGGGACCTATGTGTAAATAGGATTCTCCTTTCTTTTTATCGTAGATTCGCTGGACGGTCTTGTTAATGCTGATTGTTTTATCTGTAAGTGAGATGTCTTTCATCTGCAAGCCACAGAGCTCGCCAATTCGTACTCCAGTGAACAAAGCAATGAGTATGCCCGCAGTTTTTCGATTCAGATTCATGTAGATACATTGAATTAGTGCTTGTTCCTGATCTTTGGAAAGCGAAACCACTTTCTTGACTCCCAGCTCTTTTGGGTATTCTATCAAGTCCCAGTTAAGCAGAGGAATTGCCCGTTCTTTGTAGGCGTACTCCATAGCAAGCCGTAGTACCAAAATAACATCTCGAATGGATTTCACAGTGAGACCACCAGACTTGTCCAGCCGTCCAGATTCGTAGAGATACGATATGTAACTCTGAATATCTGGCTCGGTGATGGCGCCGATTTTCCGCTTACCAAAATACGGTATCAAGTGATTTTCGGCTATCAGCGTGAAGCTGGCATGAGTTGACGGTGTGATCATTGGCTTCTTCTGATTTAGCCATGTGTTCAACAGCGTCTTGAATTGTGTATTGTTAGTCATATTGACCACCTCCACGACTATTATCCTGTGGAGGACGAGGATGTGCTTTCTCATCCTCAAGTAACGGTCTCGAAAAGCGTCCGCAGCTTCGCTTTCCGGGCTTTGAAGAGCCGTGGAAGGCTGCCCTTCTTTCGGACTATTTTTCAAAAAACATCAAGAAGAACTCAGATGGAAAGATTACCAATGTGCGTTAGAAATGGAAGTAAAAAACTCGTTGGTAAATCTGCTATGATCCCTTATGAACTGCCAATGACAACATGGGGAGCCTTTATGATGGTTATACGGAGTAGCATAAATGATTCTTACATCTTCCAATTTCTCAATAGTCAGTCCTTTTATTCGCAAGTTTTTAAGGACACAGGAACAGCCACTATCAATCAAATCACAAAAGGTATTTTGAATGAGTGTGAGATTCCCATGCCACCTGAAAATGAGCGAAACAAGATAACAGCACTTTTAGATGGTGTGGATAGGCACATTGAAAGCTCGTACAATTTTCTGAAAGAATTACAGCAACTTCAACAATCCTTGATGCAGCAGCTCTTTATATAAAAAGCTGCTGCAATAAAAAGCTTCGTGTAGCAGAAAGCTGATCGAGCAAGCCTTGTTCGTTTTCGATTCGTCTATCGAGTCTTGCGAACATAAAACCCACCTTTTTTTGAACTTGAAGCGATGGAAGCATTATAGATACATTTTGAAAATCTTCCGCATAAATCCGGTATTGTCCATAGAGACATCCCTGCCTATATTTCAAAATTGTGCTGAGAACAGACTTTTGCTGTATGGCTTCGCTGATGAACCACGGATCAGCACCGGAAATAGTAAAAATCTCATAGACATCAGAAATGACGGCAGCCCCATACTGATTCAATCCGATAGATCCTACATCTAAGTTATTGGAGCTATATATAAAGTCATTAAGGTCTGTTCGTTTATAGAGCTTGGTACTTGCATCTTTTACAAGAAACCCTCTGTCGTATCTTTCGCCTTTTTCGCATACACCTCCTGTTGCCGTAAAAGCCATTAAAGGAGCATCCAACGAAGGGAGTTGGCGTATATTTTTTGAAATAAGAAAATCGCCTATTTTGAACTCATGCCATTCCTCGTCCGCTACTTTGATATGTTCTGATAAAACCTCATGAAGTAATCCTCTTTTATACTTCTTGAGGTTATCGACGAGAGACTGCTGCGCAGCAATTCTTTTGTCAATAGCGATGAGAAAGTTAGCTATCTTTCTTTGCTCACTTGCATCCTGTGGGATATAGTGGACAGTTTGAAAAAACTCATCAGTTGGAACATTGAGAAGACCATGATTTCTTGCGCCTTCGGCAGAGATCATGTATATTTCTCGATACCATTTCAGAGAGTCGAAATAAGCCTTGATGAAGTCGCTTTGATGCTTTTTTAGTGCAAAACAGATGTAAAGCGTCGATAAAGCCCCCATCGGGTAACGATCCAGCCGCTTGATAGAGCCAAAGTCATATCCTACGGAATAACTCTTGTTGTAAGCAAACTCGCCATTTTTGAGCAGAAAGTACCCACTCATGTCTTTACTCGCAACTGTCTTATTGAAGTAGCTTACTTGATCAACAAGACCATCTTTTGAGGAAATAGTTAAAGGAAGATCCGTTTCATTTTTGATATTCTTCCGTGTTACACGGTCGGAGAAATCAGATAATCTCTCGGCTTTCCACGGCTCATCAAAGCCCGGAAAGCGAAGTTTCGGACGCTTTTCAAGACCGTTACTTGAGGTCTATTTTTCAACTGAACAGTAGCATGAACTTAAAGCAAAATCCCTTGCAGTAGCAGAGAGTTTCCGCTATTGCAAGGGATTTTCGTCTTTCATATAGCTTTTCTGCCTACTTTATTAGAAGTATAAAAGAGGACTTGTTTTCACAGCGTTTAGCCCGTGTAATGGTAGTGTCAAGAATTTTTCGCAAAAAGGTTTGCAGACTCTGGCATGAGTGAAGTCAGCCAGCAATGGAGGCATCTTCAAGGGCTGCCTCCAGGTGCTTCATGTTCATGTACTTCTTGCTGCCCCACTGGGTACCGGCCACATGGCGCAGCCGGGCACAGACCAGCATGAGGGCGGAATTGCCGTCCGGGAAGCTGCCCACCACACGGGTACGGCGGCGGATCTCCCGGTTGAGTCGTTCAATAACGTTATTGGTACGGATGCGAGTCCAGTGCTCGCTGGGAAAATCGCAGTAGGTCAGCGTCTCCTCAATGCCATCCTCTACCTTCTTGGCCGCCTCTTTCAGTTTCATGGAGCGCAGTTCTTCCACCACAGCTTTGGCCTTTTCCCGGGCTGCTTTCTTGCTTTCCTGGGCGTGGACCGCCTTGAGCATCTTTGCCACCAGCTTCACCTTGGAGCGAGGCGTGACCGAGAACACATTGCGGTAAAAGTGGACGGTACAGCGCTGGTATTTGGCCTCTGGGAATACTTCTCCCACGGCCTCCAGCATACCAAGGCACTTGTCGCCAACCACCAGCTTGACTCCATTCAGGCCACGGCCACGCAGCCACTGGAAGAAGCTGACCCAGCTGGACTTGTCCTCCTTCATGCCCTCGGCGGCACCCAAAACCTCACGGTATCCGTCTTCGTTCACCGCAATCGCCACCAGAATGGCCACATTTTCAAACTCTCCGCCCCAATTTCGGCGCAGATAGATCCCATCCACATAGACATATGGATAGTGCCCACCTTGCAGAGGGCGGTTGCGCCAATCCTCTATGTGGACATACGCTTTCTTGTTCAGCTCACTGATGGTGGCCGGAGACACCTTGCTGCCCCACAGAGCCTC